>OCZT010000018.1_pt1 | contig 135409 bp, 124 predicted proteins | sample 1539031 | NCBI WGS metagenome assembly OCZT01 (sample SAMEA3539308, study PRJEB22396) | soil metagenome | biome: tundra; feature: field; material: soil | place: USA | collected 2010-05 | depth 0.15 m
GTTCCACCACCCTCCAGAACTTTACATTTACAAACGCCACAGGAACAAGTGCCACAACAACTAATCTTTACACTTCAGGCCAGACCATTCTTGCGGGCGCAGGTGGCAACGTTGGCATCGGCACTACCTCTCCTTCAGCCAATTTAGCAGTAGCTGGAAATGGATATTTCACCGGAGGCATTGGAGTTGGAAGGACAAATTCTTTGGCTGGTTCTATAGAAACAACTGGGAACATAGGTGTTGGTACTGATAGTGGTTCTTCCGCAACTCTTTTGATAAGAAAATTAGTGAATTGTAATTCTGGTTCACAGACACTTCAAACTGATGGCTCTGGTGGAATAATTTGTGGCAGTGTCACAGCTATTGGGGGCACTTCGGCTGGAGGTTGGACTTGGGTTACACCTATGTTTGTTCAGCTTGCTACGTCTACCGACCTAGTTGGCATCGGAACTAGTCCAAGTTATTCATCTGCGAAACTTAATATCAGTTCTGGTAGTATCAGTACGACTACACTTTCCTTGAATGCTGTCAGCGGCCAAACCTCTAATATTTTGGCGGTGTATGACAACAATCTTCTTCTTTCTTCGGTAATTTCTGCTTCTGGAAATTTTGGTATTGGCACCGCTAATCCAAACTTCAAACTTGAAGTAAACGGCACAGCTTCTACCACAGCACTTTATGCAACCAACGCCACCACCACCAGTATCTACACTGCTACTCTTGGTCTAGGAGCAGGCAACTACTTCACATCTCTTCTGGGCTCTGGCTTGAGCAACAATGCCGGTGCACTGACCTGTAACACAGCTACTTCTCTAGTCTTCGGTTGTCTGGCCACAGCAGACTGGACAAACTTCAACAACAAGATTTCTTCTTCCTCCTTGTCAGGAGCCACAGTCATTAACTACACTCCTGGCACCGGTGTCATCACCACAGTCGGTGGAACATTTGGAGCAGGTAACTACATATTCCCAGGTCAACTGCAGGTTAACTCCTCAACCACACTGCAAAACTTCACTGGCTTAAACAGCACAACAACTAATGCCACCACTACTAACCTCTACGCTACCGCAGCAACCTTCGGTTCCATCAATTCCAATGGTCTCTTCACTACAACTAACCTCCTGGTTACAGGTTCAAGTACTTTACAGAACTTTACCGCACTCAATTCCACTTCAAGTAATGCCACTACTACAAACATATATTCAACCACTGCAAGTTCAACTAATTTGTATTCAACCAACCATATCACTGGAACACTAGTCTCCAACACCATTCAAGCTAATGGTTCCACAACTCTCCAGAACTTTACTGGTGTAAACAGTACAACGACAAACAGTACAAGTACCATCTTCTACGCTTCCAACCTTGTCGCAGGCAACGCCACCACCACCAACTTCTACGCAACCACCGCAAGTACCACCAACCTATACTTCACCAGTGGTACAGGTAACTTAACGGGAAACATTACTGGTTCTGCTCCAGCTGGATTATTGACTGGTACCACTCTGGCTTCAAACGTTGTCACCTCTTCTCTCACCACCATTGGCACCTTGATTGCCGGTGCAGTCCCTGCATCCCTCGTCACCGCAGGTACCTTTGGAACAGGTAATTACATCTTCCCAGCTCAACTACAGATCAACAGTTCCACTACTTTGCAGAACTTCACCGCTCTCAATTCCACTTCAAGCAACGCTACCTCTACCAATTTCTTCGCCACCACTGGCACCTTCACTAACCTATTCGGTTCCACTCTCAACCTAACCAATCTTCTGGTTACTGGCTCATCTACTTTGCAAAATTTCACCGGAGTAAACAGTACAACCACCAACAGTACTTCTACTAATGTATACGCCACTACAGCAAGTTCAACTAATTTGTATTCAACCAACCATATCACTGGAACACTAGTCTCCAACACCATTCAAGCTAATGGTTCCACAACTCTCCAGAACTTTACTGGTGTAAACAGTACAACTTCGAACTCAACGTCTACCAACTTCTTTGCCACCACAGCAAGTACCACCAACCTCTACTTCACCAGTGGTACTGGTAATCTGACAGGCAACCTAACAGGTAACATAACAGGCTCTGCTCCAGCTGGATCATTAACTGGTACCACTCTGGCAAGTAACGTGGTCACTTCTTCCATCACCACCATTGGTACCCTCATAGCTGGAGCTGTCCCTGCTTCTCTCGTCACCGCAGGTACCTTCGGAGCAGGTAACTATGTCTTCCCGGGTCAACTGCAAATCAACAGTTCTACTACTCTTCAGAACTTTACTGGACTGAACAGTACGACTACTAATGCCACTTCAACCAATCTTTACGCTACTCTCGCTACCTTTGGTTCCATCAACTCCAATGGTCTCTTCACCACTGCCAATCTCTTGGTTACTGGCTCAACAACTTTGCAGAACTTTACTGGAGTTAACTCAACAACCACAAACAGTACTTCTACTAATGTGTATGCCACCAGCGCATCAACCACAAACCTTTCATACACCACAGCCAATGGTGGTAACGAAACTTTGACAGGGAAGTTGACCGCTACAAATATCCAAGCAAATGGCTCATCAACACTGCAGAATTTCACCGGTCTTAACAGCACCACCACCAATTCGACTTCGACGAATCTGTATTCGTCTTCGCTCATTGCTGGTAACGCCACCACTACCAACTTCTTTGCCACCAATGCAAGTACCACCAACCTCTACTTCACCTCAGGCACCGGTAACCTGACTGGCAACTTAACGGGAAACATTACTGGTTCTGCTCCAGCTGGATTATTGACTGGTACCACTCTGGCTTCAAATGTCGTCACTTCTTCTCTCACCACCATTGGTACTCTCATAGCTGGAGCTGTCCCTGCTTCTCTCATTACCGCAGGTACATTTGGTGCAGGTAACTACATCTTCCCAGGTCAACTACAGATCAACAGTTCTACTACTTTACAGAACTTTACTGGACTCAATTCCACTTCAAGCAACGCTACCTCTACCAACTTCTTTGCCACAACTGGCACCTTCGGTTCCATCAATTCCAATGGTCTCTTCACTACAGCTAATCTACTTGTTACCGGTTCTACCACTCTTCAGAACTTCACTGCAAATAATTCCACAACTACAAATGCCACCACGACCAATAATTTAAATGTAGGAAATATTCTCACAGTATCCGGCGCAGGGACTTCCACTTTTGCAAACGGCATACAGCTCAATGGTGGTTGTTACCTCTACAACGGGACTTGTCTTGGGGGCACCACGGTCACTCACTGGAACGATTTGATTGACCCGACAAGCGATCTTAACCTCAACATGGGCACGCACGTCACCGATTTCAACTGGTCGACTGGCAGTGGCGCATTAGACCTCTTCACTTTGTCTACCGATATTAGTGACAACGGCACCGGCGCGCTCCTTCTTCTCAATGTCGGAGCTGGTTCAAACATAATGCCTCTTCATGCAGTCGTCGGTAATACCGAAGCTCTCGCAATAGACAGCACGGGCAGAGTGGGAATTGGTACGACTGGCCCAACTAACAAACTTTCCGTGGTGGGGAATTCGGACATCAGTGGCACACTCACAGTCGGTGGTCTCGGCACATTCAACGGAATTCTTTCATACGCATCGTCGACAATTGGTGATAGCACCCAAGGGGGCGGATTGACAATCTTCGGTGGTGCCACCACGACAGGTAACTACTTGGTTCTTGGTTCTACAACATTGCAGAACTTTACATTTAAGAATGCAACAGGCACTGGAGCAACAACAACAAACTTTTTCTCAACTAACGGAACATTCACCAACCTTTTTGGTTCAACGTTAAGTCTAACCAATCTCCTAGTTACAGGTTCCACTACTCTCCAAAACTTCACGTTTACAAACGCCACTGGCACTGGAGCAACAACCACAAATTTCTTCGCCACCACTCTCTTCAGTACCACTCATTACAACTCCGGTCTGGGTACATTTGGTAATATTCTGGCTCTTGGTTCAACAACTTTGCAGAACTTCACAGCTCTCAATTCCACATCAAGTAATGCCACCACTACCAACTTCTTTGCAACGACCGCTTCAACTACCAACCTGTTTGCCACCAACTTCTACGGTGGGGCACTGACTTCATGTACGGCAGGTAACCACCTCCTCTGGAGTGCAGGTTCCTTCTCCTGTGTGGCCGACACCATCGTTACTCCAAACAGTAAATGGGCCACTTCATCAACAGACACTCTGGCCATATATCCAAACTCTGCAAACAGAGTAGGAATAGGTACCACTTCTCCATGGGCCAATCTTTCTGTTTCAAGTACCACACAATCTGCAGGTTCAATGCCATTGTTCGTAATAGCAAGTACCACCAATGCGACACTCTTCTCTGTGCTTGGTAGCGGTCTTGTCGGTATCAACACTTCGAGTGAGGACGATATGCTAGCTATCAAAGGCAACGGCGTGAACAATTTATTTGAGGCGTACAACAACAACGGCGTGTCAACGTTTGTAATTCAAAATAATGGCAATGTTGGCATCGGCACCACAACCCCATTCGGTTCACTCTCTGTTTCTGATTTCAATGGAGGCGCCACACCACAATTTGTCGTCGCATCTTCTACGGGAAGTGGAGCAACGACAACTGCATTTATCGTCAACCAATATGGAAATGTGGGAATTGGGACGGCGATCCCAGCAGCCCTTTTTGAAGTATCGATGACCACGGCGGCAGGCGATACGAGCGGGGTGAAAGAGATTGCTCGATTCTCACGCGTTGGCGCGAATGCAGTAGCAGGAAGCAGGGCGGGCCTCATCTCATTCTTTGATGGAACTAACAATACGCTTACTGCTGCCGTTGGAGGGGTCAGGCAAAATGCAGGGGTTGACTACAACGGTGCGCTTTCTTTCTACACGAACAATACGGGAGCTTATCCCACAACAGCCGTGTCCCAGTTGACGGAACAAATGCGTATCACCTCTGCTGGCCTCGTCGGTATCGGCACCACTTCACCATTTGCAAAACTTTCTATTGCAGCAGTTGGTGGAGATTTGAACACCACGCTCTTTGCAATCGGCTCATCCACCGCTGCTTTTGCAACCACAACACTCTTTAGTATCAACAACGTCGGAGTACTAAATCTAAATCCATATCAGCCAACAGGCGAGTCAATCATGACACTTGCCGGCCAGACGTTTATTCAAGCTTCGTCGACAACCTCCAACACTACAGTTGGTATCGGGGCGGGCAATGCGCTTATTGCAACATCAACATCAAATACTTCTGGACAGGAGAATACGGCACTCGGCTATCACGCGCTCCTTGTCGCAACCTCTTCAGATTCAAATACTGCAATTGGCTCCTTTGCACTCGCCAATGTTGTTGCCGGTTCTAATTCGTGGAATGGAGCAGATAATACGGCGGTCGGTGACTCAGCTGGTGGTGCAATATCCACTGGATTTAATAACAGTTTGTTCGGTGCTAGCGCAGGACTCAACCTTACAGGCTCTGATAATCTTTTGCTCGGCAGAAGTGCGGGCCGGTCCTTAACTACCGGTAGTTACAACGTAGCAATTGGTAACTATGTAGACTTGCCGAACAATACTGGTAATAGTCAACTCAACATTGGAAATGTGTTGTATGGCACGAATATGTATCAAGGTGATGGTACAAATTCTTCCGCTCCGGTCACAAACGGCAACATCGGCATTGGTTCTACAACTCCATTTGCCAAATTATCTATCAGTGCCAATAATGGAGACACCAATTCTCTTCTTTTTGGCATCGCTTCTTCAACTGCAGCATTTGCCACCACTTCACTCTTTAGTATCAGCAATGTTGGATTAGTTACTGCTACCAATATATTACTCACCGGCTCCACCACTCTCCAGAACTTCACAGCAGTCAACTCGACCACTTCGGGTGCTGCGGTTGTCTTTAGTGGTCTTGCGGCTTCAACCACTATGGGTATGTCCGTTTGTTGGGGTAATGCTCCCGGATCAGTCGGTCTTCTTACACACTCAGCGAGTCCAAACATTGGCTGCGGTATCGCGAATGCTTCATCAAGACGCTATAAACAAGATATAAATCCATTGACCAGCAGTAGTGGACTTGCTGAAGTGATGGCACTTACTCCTGTATCATATCAATACACGCCACAATTTCTTGGTGGCTCTGTAAATGATCCAAATGTGAACGGCACTTTTGTCGGTTTCATTGCCGAAGATGTACAGCAGATTGACCCACGTCTTATCACTGTTGATTCGGGAGGACTTCCAAACGGTGTTCAGTATGAGCACATGAGCGCTGTTTTGGCCAAAGCGATTCAGGAACAACAAGCACAGATAGCTAGTACGACAGATTTGTTTAACCTACAATTTGGGACGGCCACAGCCTCTCTTGCGGGATTACTGACCAATGACGCCTCAACCACAGCTTCTCTTGCTGGACTGCAGACCAGTGATGCCTCGGCTCTCACTTCAATTGCGGGACTGCAAGCAAATATTGCTTCAACCACAGCTTCACTTCTAGGATTGCAAACGAGCAACGCTTCAGCCTTGACTTCTATCCAAGGGCTACAAGATAATGTCGCTTCGGTATTGGCTTCCGTGGAAGGATTGCAGAGTACTTATGATTCTCTCGCTCAATCATTCAGCACCACGACCTCTCTTCTCAATAGCCATATTGATTTCAGTCAAGCCACCACTTCCATCTTCGGCCAAGGTTTGACTGTTGAAGGTCAGACAATCTTGAACGGGGGACTGGTTGTCAATTCTATCGGTGATGCAAGCACCACCATTGCTCTCATCTCTGATACCACATTCTTCGGCCGACCATACTTCACTTCTGACACTGGCGGTACCGCGACTGTACTTAATGGCTCTCGAAGAGTATCAGTGGTCTTTGACAGACCATACCTCGCAGAGCCTATTGTTTCCGCAACCATTGCACTGGACAATTCCACCACTTCACCTGTCGACCTGACAGCCAAAGAAGAAATGATATTCTCAAGCGGTATAGAGTATTTGGTGACAGACAAGACTGCCAATGGATTCACAATTCTTCTCAGCAAGACCGCGCCTGAAGATATTTCATTCAGTTGGCTTGCTCTTGCTATCAAGGACCAAAAGCTTGCAATCTCAACTGTCTTCGAGCCGATTGCCACTTCTTCACCCGCAACAACCACTGAATTGTCAAGGTTGAACCTTGACAATAGTACGACTACAGCTTCTACCACCCCATTCGTAGTCACTCCTCCCATAGACACTTCTTCACCCGCCCAAAACTCTGGGGGGAGTTTAGGCGGGCAAGCAACAACTGAATTGTCAAGGTTGAACCTTGACATTAGTCCGACTACAGCTTCTACCACTCCACCCGCAGTTACACCTCCGGTTGACACTAGTGGTGGCACAGATGGCGTGGCTACCAGTACGCCATAATTGTCAAGGTTGAACCTTGACATTAGTCCGACTGATTATATTCTAGCCACTGCGTCACATATTCTTTAAACCCTTTCGGAGTTTCAAAATAATCTGGGAGCGCAGTCTTGTCTATAATTACTGCTTCTTTTCTTATGTTACCTACATAATCCAAATAACTTGAATATTCGTAGTTATCCAAAAATGTTTCAGACCCTTTCCTATTTTTGATGCCAGTTTCTTTCCACGTAGGTTCAAAAAGTTTTACAGGATTCAAATGAATATATGAAATTAGATATGTAAGATATCCATCATCCTTTGCATGCGTTGCTTTGAACCTGCCTTGAAACAGAGCGCCGGAACGTTCATGAAGTTTATTAAAATACATTGTATATGCGGTGATCAGTTTTTGCATGAATCGGCTGATACCACCATCATCTATTTCCTGCAAAATTAGATGGAAATGGTTGGGCATTAGACAGTAAGCGCACAGATGAACAAGCGGGGCACCGCGTGGCATAGACAGCAACTTTGGCAAGGTTGAACCTTGATGGTTGCTTAAATGGACCGTCTCGGAGTTGTTACACAGATAGAGTAGTGCCAAAAACCTTTCATAGTCCTTTTGTGAAGAAAATATTTTGCGTTTGTCCGTGCCACGGTTGTAAATGTGGTAGAATTCATCCCGAGCTAAGATGGTTTGTCGTGTCATGAGTTTAGTATAGCAAGTTTTTGTCAAGGTTCAACCTTGACAAAAAGAAACGAGTTTAGCCTCGGAACTTTTGATGCCCAGGCTAAGTCTGTGCATCAATCAAGCACCAATGATTGAATCGTAATAATCGGATATATGTAGTAAGCTTGAAAAGCACCAAAAATTAAATACTATAGAGCATATGAATGACCTCCAACCAAAACCCATAAGACTCGTCGACGGCATCCGCCCTCCTGCGCCACCAGCTCCACCAGTCCCTCCCGCACAGCCTACTCCTCCGGTCCAAACGCCCACATCATCCTTGCCCGCAAAAACTTTCTTTTCCGAACAAACTTCCGGAGGAAGTTTAGGCGAGCCCGAAAGTTTCGGCGGGACCGTCCAATCGCCAGTAGCTCCACCCCCATCTCCGTTACCTGTAGAAGTATCAGAAAAAGGTTTTGTCATGGTCACATCGACAACTCCTCTAGTTTCGGCTTCACCTTCGGAAACACCACCTCCCCAAATTATTGAAGAAAATTTTAGTGAACCAGCTGTGGTAACCCCTTCAATTCCAGCTGAACCAGTTGTTTTAACATCAAGCGAAATTTTAGTTTCCACTCCAGCTATTCAAACCACTGAGGAGTCTGCCATAATTCTGTCCTCGGCTCCGTTACCTGCAATTGAAGAAAATTTGGTAGCGACAGAACCCATAGCTCCCACAATTTCAGTCGCTCCCGTGGCCCCAATAATTCCCGAGACGGTTTCTCTGCCTCAAGTGGAGCCAGTAGCTCCACCAATTGAGCAACCGATTCAATCAACACCCACACCAGAACCAACGCAACCTTTTTCTGCTACTACTCCTGCTCCTACTCCTGCACCGGCTTCCGCACCGACGTTGGCATCGACGCCACCTGCACAAAAAATTGAACCGATAGTTTCAAATTTAAATAGCGAATTTCAAGTGCTAAAAACTAAATTTAGTTTTTTGCCCAAAAAATTGAAAATTCTTGTAGGAGCTCTGGTTGCGCTTATAGTTATTTTTGCCGGAGGATTTTCGTATCTATATTTGCAAAACAAAAAAGTAGATAATACTGCTTCAGCCATTGATGCCAGTAAGCAAAAGGTGGCTGACACCGTCACTGCAGTAGGGAAGTTGATTTTGTTGCCGACCAACGAAACGCCACAAATTTTGACTGTTTCCGATCCTTCAAAACTCCAAGGTCAGGAATTTTTTGCCAATGCTGCAACAGGTGATATCGTGCTTATTTATTCCCAAGCACAGAAAGCCATTCTTTATCGTCCAAGCACCAATTTGATAATTGCCGTGGCTCCGATTAATCTCACCCCGCAAACATCCACCACTACTCCGACCGTAGTACCGAAAACAAAAATCAAATAAATTGTATTTGAGGTTTAGCCTTGAGAATTTGAAACTAAGGCTAATGCCTCGAGAAGTTAAAAGGTTAAACCTCGGATTTATAAAAACGAGGTCTTGACTATATCGAGGCATTAGCCCCCAGGCGAGACCTCGAGGGGGCTCCCCGAGGACTCGCCTGAAATACACGCTAAGCCTCAAGACCTCGAATGCAACGAATTGTTTGATTTATCACCGATAACGTGGTATCATTCCTTGATGCTGTATTGGGTAATCGCTCCGTGAAATAATGCGCAAGCAATATTCCACGGGGAGGAAAGTCCGAACACGTCCCCCACAATTATTGTGGGGGAGGACGGTAGCAGGTAACGCCTGCCGAGAGTAATCTCCGAGATGCGAACAGAGACGTCCAAAGGCGAAAGCCGATGGACACCCATCATGCACAGGCTTAGCCTGTGCATGATGGGTGAGCCACGCAGTGATGCGATGGTTGCAACGGCCAAACTCTTACCTACGTGCAAGACCGTGTTCCCCACATCGCTCATACGAGCTATGCGAGGTTCGAGTCGCTCGAGCCAAGTGGCGACATTTGGCCCAGATAAATGATTGCTCATTGCTTGTAAAGGCAACGACAGAATTCGGCTTACAGATACAGCGCACAAAATATTAAAGATCCGCCTAAAGCGGGTCTTTAATATTAGCTCCGATTTCCTGCCCAGACTTATCTTCGGAAAAATAAGGTTGCCCAGACTTAGCCTGGTAATTTCGAACCCCCAGACTAAGCCTGTGCACCAATAGTTTTCCAGGCTAAGTTTGTGTACTAATTTAATATTCCGTATCTAAGTTTATGCATCAATATTTGATTTTCGTTCATGATATAATTGTCATATATTCGCCATGAAAATGTCACAGACACAGAGAAACGTAATCCTTTCACTGGTAATTGTTCTCGTAGTAGCGGGTATTATTTTTGCTCTAAAACAAAAGTCATCAGGCAATGGAGATAATTCCACAAGCACTTCCACCGACCAGTTTATGACAGCTTTTTTGGGGCAAACACCTACCTTAGGCACTACTACGGTCAACCCGGACAGCACCACGTATTCATCTCCAGATGGAGCTTTCACCTTCAATTATCCAAAAAGTTTTACATCTAATACCTTAGACCAAACCAGTGATGCAAATAGCAATGGACAAACCACCGTCTTTCACGGGTCAGGACCAAAAGATAATTTTCAAATTTACACCGTACCTTTTGACAATAGTCCCATCACACCAGAACGTGTCAAAGCAGATATTCCGGACTTCAATGTTGAAAATAACAATGTGATAAGTGTTGACGGAGCTCAAGGTGTCGCATTTTATGGTGTGGATGCGCAGTCACATCTCAAAACTCGTGAAATTTGGTTTTCCCACAATTCAGTTTTGTACCAAATCACCACCTATCCCGAATTTGATACCCAAATGGCCACCATTCTTGCGTCGTGGAAGTGGCTCGCCCCATGAGTTCGAGGGTCTTGAGGCTTAGCCTGTATTTCAGGCGAGTCCTCTTTAATATTGTCAAGGTTCAACCTTGACAATAGTCCGATGGTACCTGGAGGCTAACGCCTCGATATAGCCAAGACCTCGAATACAAATTGAATCCGAGGACTTAGCCTTAGTTTCAAATCCTCAAGGCTAAGCCTCGAATGCTTTCTTTGCCGAGGCTTAGCCTCGGCAAACCTCGGCAAAAATTTTTATTTAAAATACCCCCAAAATTTGCTATCATTCGGGTACATTTTCTAACGGGATGAAAAAAGATTTTGATACATGGCATAAAAAGAAATCAGCGATAAACGATATCGTAGCTCGTCCCGGTTTTCATGAACGTGAGATTTGGTTTTGTTATCTTGGTGCGAATGTTGGTTTTGAACAAGATGGCAATCAGGAAGAGTTTTTGCGACCAGTAGTTGTATTAAAGAAATTTAACAACGAGATTTTTTGGGCAATACCATTGACCAAATCACAGAAGAACCACAATAGGAAGAGTGAGCAATATTACTATTCATTTTCATTTATTCCAGGTATCATCAGTACCGCGATACTTTCGCAGATCCGCCTTATTGATGCACGTCGTTTGAGTAGGCATATCGGCTCTATGACAGAAACAGAGTTCGGTGAGTTAAAGAAAAAACTCAAGGCACTTTTGCCCTGAGCTTTTCTTTTTTTCCTCTACCTTGCAGTAGAGTCGGGCCGAAGCCGTTTGTACACACAATACTATACCCACATGAAATTAAAGTCAAGTATCAAAACCGAGGCGAGGTATCCAGAGGCTTAGCCTGTATTTCAGACGAGTCCTCTTTAAAAATTGTCAAGGTTGAACCTTGACAATAGTCCGATGGTACCCGGAGGCTAACGCCTCGATATAGCCAAGACCTCGAATTCAAATTGAATCCGAGGACTTAGCAAAAGTATTTTTCTTCTGAAAAATCTTTTCCCCATACCTCGCGCCGTTACCACAAGAGTACTTCAAATATCTAATCGCTTTGCTCAAGATATTTTGGTCGCGCACTCCGGTCTTGCGAAGCACCACAAGAGTACTTCTCATTTTCTAACGCCCTACGGTTGTAAGAAAATGATGTCGCTCCAAGTATTCGCTTCTCACCTTAGTTTCAAATCCTCAAGGCTAAGCCTCGAATGCTTTCTTTGCCGAGGCTTAGCCTCGGCAAACCTCGCCAGAATTTTCATTTAAAAAAGACACAAAATTTGCTATTATTTGGGTACATTTTCATATGAAAAAACTGGGTCAAAAAATAATATTACCCACCCTACTCGTCTTTGTTGTTTTGCTTTTGGTCTTAGCACAACCCAAAGAGGTAAGTGCAGTTACTGGTAGTGTTACTCAGGCCAACATGAGAATGAGCATAGTTAATGGCACAGCTTTTGCAGATTTTTCTTCCGCTGGAGCATTAGCTCCTTACATCGGTTTAAAAATAACAATAAAAGATTCTGCAAACAAAACTTTAGTAGGATATATCAAAGCTGTTGGAACAGGGGAGACGTATGGGAGTGAATTATTAACTAATGCTGGTTTGGATACCACCGGGGCTTTTTCGGCGATTGGAGCAACAAAGTCTATAATTACCTCTGGTTGTCAAACAGGAAACTGTTTGCAAGTGACGGCAACTGCAGCCTATGGAACGGTGTTTCAAGATTTAGCCGGAACAGTGACTAGTGGTCAACTTCTTCTAACTTCTGCATATATAAAGAAAGGCACGGAGACCAATAGTTCAACTCTTGAATTTTCGGATATAAATTATTCGGATTTACCTCCATCATTTTATGTTTTACCAAGTACATGGACACAATATACTAGGTATTATACCGCTAGAAATACTGGGACATACCACCATAATTATGGAAGTGCGACTAACGGACAAACAAGTATTTTCGATACGGCAAGTGTCAAACAAGTTCTCACCCCATCAGTTACTGGCGTGGCCATTACTTCAACCGCTGGCGGGCCCACTTACAACTGGACATCTGAAGATTCGGGATTTAATAGGAATGATGCAAGTGGCTATACTTATTCTATTGATACTTCTCCAGCTTATCTTGTCCGCCCTCCCAACAACCTCGGGCTGGTGGGTTACTGGAATTTCAATGAAGGCAACGGCACCATCGCCCACGATTTTTCTGGGAATGGGAATAATGGGACACTTTCTGGCTCGCCATTTCCGACATGGGTAGCAGGCAAGCACGGCCAAGCGCTCAATCTTTTGACAACAGGAATAGCTACTGTCAACAATAGCCCAAGTATTAATTTGGGAACTACCGAAACGATTGCATTTTGGGTCAAAGGCGCAACAGCTACTTCTTACGGTGTATTATTACAAAAAAGCGATTATAGTACAACAGGTTGGGCTATACAAAATTCTGCTGGAGGCGATATCGCTGCCCTATATATGCGAATAGACACTTCAGGTGGAACCGCTCAAGGGAATGCCTGCGGTGGTCCGTCTCTTGCCAATGTACTTGATAACACCTGGCATCATGTAGTGTTTGTACTCAATAATGGTGCGTGTACAGCCTACAAAGATGGTGTCGGTAATGGGGGTGGCACTTACACAGTCGGAGGTGGTTTTGCTAATTCAGCACAACCATTAATGATGCTAAGTGGTTCGGGTGCTGATACATTAGATGATGTCCGTATTTACAACCGCGCACTCTCTGCTTCGGAAGTTAACACTTTGTACCACGAACACACGGTAATAAAGAAAACTCCTGTAGGCAGAATCACCAATGGACTGGTGGGCTACTGGACATTTGATGGTCAGAATACCAGTTGGGGCTCAAACACTACCAATGACGTCAGTGGCAATGGCAACACCGGCACGATGACAAACATGAGCACGTCCACCACGCCAGTGCCCGGTGTCCTCGGCCAGGCGTTTAATTTTGATGGTTCCGCTAGCTATATTGCTGTTCCTTCAAGTTCTAGTCTCACTTTTGGCTCCGGTGACTTCACACTTTCTGCATGGATAAAGGCCAATAAGGCTCGAAGTGATTGGCGAGATATTATTGCGAAGTATCCAGGAGGGGCGACCTTGCAAATAAATAAAGGTGGCGTAGCATGCAACGATGGTGTTGATACTGCAGGTGTAATTATAACGAATGAAGGAAACAATCTAATTATTTGTGGTGTAAAAGTGGTAGATGACAGTATTCGGCATTTTGTCACGTACACACGAGCTGGCACCACTCGCACTATTTATGTGGATGGAGCAGTAGATTTTTCTGCAGTAGATGTCAGTGTGCCAAGCTTGTCTGGTTCGAATGAATGGGATATCGGCCGTCTGAATGGAGGTAGTCAAAATTTCAACGGCACTATCGATGATGTCCGTGCGTACAGTCGTGCACTTTCAGCTCAAGAGGTCAAACAACTCTACGTCATAGGTGGGGGTGGTAAGTAGCCGAAGTTTACCCTTTTGAGTGAGAAGCGAATACTCGGAGCTTCGCAAGACCGGAGCGCGACGGCGCGAGGTATGGGGAAAAGATTTTTCAGTAGAAAAATACTTTTGCCTAGCCTCGATGGTACCCGGAGGCTAACGCCTCGAGATGTTAAAAGGTTAAACCTCTTTTTTGAATCCGAGGACTTAGCCTTAGCTCCAAATTCTCAAGGCTAAGCCTCGAATACCTCACTCTGCCGAGGCTTAGCCTCGGCAAGTTGCATTCGAGGTCTTGAAGCTTAGCCTTGAGCAGCCCTCTTAAGGCTAATGCCTCGATATAGTCAAGACCTCGAATTCAAATTGAATCCGAGGACTTGGCAAAAGTATTTTTCTACTGAAAAATCTTTTTCCCATACCTCGCGCCGACGCGCTCCGGTCTTGCGAAGCTCCAAGTATTCGCTTCTCACCTTAGTTTCAAATTCTCAAGGCTAAGCCTCGAATGCTATTACCGAGGTGAGACCTCAAGGGGGCTCCCCGAGGACTCGCCTGAAATACAGGCTAAGCCTCGAATACCTATCTCTGCCGAGGCTTAGCCTCGGCAGAAAGAGCGTGGTATACTTTCGACCATGAGAAAAGAATTATTTTCGCCAGAAGGGTATTACCATATATACAACAGAGGGGTAGACAAAAGGGAGATTTTTGGTGGGACTAAGGAGTATGAACACTTCTTGAAGTTGCTTTACCTTTGTAATTCAAAAGATAACATTCGGACCAGAGATTTTACTCCTAATTTCAGTGAAGTCTTTTCTACTCAAAAAGGTCAAACTTTGGTCGATATTTGCGCATACTGCCTTATGCCAAACCACTTTCATTTGATAATTAATGAAAGAGATGGGGGGGGAGTAAGCACATTTATGCAAAAGCTTACAACGTCTTACACAATGTATTTCAACGCGCGAAATGAACGTTCCGGAGCATTGTTTCAAGGTACATTCAAAGCAAAGCAAATAGATAAGGACGAATACCTAAAATATCTCATTGCGTATGTTCACTTAAATCCGGTAAAGCTTATAGAACCAACATGGAAAGAAGTGGGCATAAAAGAAAGCAAAAAAGCACAGGACTTCCTGGAAAAATATAAGAATTCTAGTTACACTGACTTTCTTGGCTTTCAAAGGCCACAGAATGCAATTTTGACCAAAGGATCACTCCCAGAATATTTTGATACACCAACAAGCTTCAAAGAACACATAAAGGGGTGGCTAGAATATAAGAACGAATAATTTGTTAATCTTAGCCGTGAAAACCTACCGAGGCTAAGCCTCGGCAAGCCCTCGGGAAGTCCTCTTGAGATCTCGCCTAGGGGTTATTGAATCCGAGGACTTCACCTCGGGGTTCGGGGCACCGAGGAGAAGCCCTCGGACATATTTTAACGATTATTAGCCGTGAAAACCTACCGAGGCTAAGCCTCGGCAGACCTTGCCGAGGCTTAGCCTCGGTTGTTAACAGTTGGGATTGTGGAATGAGGGGGGTGAGATATAATAATAAGCAGTTTAGGTAGCAGTTTAAAGATGTTTGCAGTCGGGATTTAGTCAGTATTATCAAAATTTATTATTTTAATCGAACATTATTATCATGGAAGAAACAACAACCAGTGCTGTATCAAGATTTGGTGGTTTCGTCGGGAAGATTGGCTATTGGGTTCTCGCTGGCGCGGTCTTCCTTTTGCCGTTTTTCTTTATTCCCACAAATGTAGTGCCTGTCCAACTGGCTAAAGGACTGCTACTTTTGGCGGCCGTCATCATTGCCGTAGTTTTCTATATTGTCTCGGTCATCAAGGAGGGAAACATTACAGTTCCGAAGAATCTATTTTTTCTCTCGGTACTTATCATTCCTCTTGTAGCCTTGGTTTCCGCTATCGTAAATGGCTCATCAACATTTCAGTTCATTGGATACTCGTTTGACACCGGTAGTGTCGCCTTCATTTTCCTGGCAGCAGTTCTAATCTTCTTGGTCAGTGAAACATTTAAGAAGACCCAAGATATTTTCTATTCTTATCTTGGTTTTTTCGTTTCGTTTGCAGTGGTAGCACTTTTTCAGATAATTCGTCTCATTGGCGGAGCAGGTGTGCTTTCATTTGGGCTTTTCACCGACTCGTCATCTAGTATTGTGGGTAGCTGGAATGACATGGGCATCTTTTTTGCCTTGGCAACTATCCTGTCTCTTGTAACTCTGGAAATGCTTACCTTAAGCAAGCAGTTGAAATGGCTTCTTTCCGCTGTTTTTGTCATCTCACTATTCTTCTTGACGCTTATAAACTTCAGTACACTTTGGATAGTGCTTGGCGTTTTCGCCCTAGTTTTCTTCATTTACTTGTCATCGTTTGAGAAGTTTGCTCGAGGCAGACAGATAAACATAAAACCACAATCAGAGTTCTCTGATCCATCCGCTCCACAGGCGGTAACTGCATCACGCAAGATTTCTTACTACTCACTTGCAGTCATAGTGCTTGCTGTGCTGTTTATGATCGGAGGAGCGGGACTTGGACAGTGGGTTTCAAACACCTTCCATGTTTCAAACGTTGAAGTGCGTCCATCTTGGGTTTCCACTATGTCCATTCTTAGTTCAACGATGAAAAATCATGCGGTCGTTGGCTCCGGTCCTGATACCTTCACAAATATGTGGGTCATGTACAAGCCAACCGGCGTCAATGAAACACCGTTTTGGAACACCGACTTTTCTACTGGCATTGGCTTGATTCCTACATATTTTGTGGCGTTTGGAGTTCTCGGTATTCTCTCTTGGATTTTCTTTTTTGTGATGTTTGTTTGGGTCGGGATCCGAGCGATATTCTATTCGCTCTCTGACCTGTTCTCGCGCTACCTTGTCACATCGTCATTTCTTGTGGCGCTCTTTCTCTGGATTATGTCCGTGGTCTATGTGCCAAGTGTGGCAATTGTAGGACTGACGTTTTTCTTTACCGGATTGTTCATCGCAGTACTCAATAAAGAAGGAATACTTAAGACCAAAACACTATCTTTGTCCAACCATCCGAAATTATCATTTGTTTCTGTGTTGCTACTAGTCGTACTTCTCATTGCGACAATTTCCCTCGGCTATGTCATCACAGTTCGCTCACTATCTATGGTTGATTTCCAGAAGAGTCTCGCTGTATATGCTGACAAACAAGATGCAAACCAAGCCGAAGCCTACATGAATAGCGCCATCGCACTTAGCCCATACGATGCTTACTATAGAGGACTTGTCCAAATTGATCTCATAAAAATAAATACTCTTCTTTCCGCACCCGGGACACCTACAGATGCTGTCAAAACACAATTCCAAACTTTGGTAGCAGATGCAATCAACAATGCCAAAACGGCAACAACAATTGACCCGACCAATTATCAGAACTTCCTGACGTTGGCTCAGGTATACGCGGCACTCGTGCCACCACCGTTCTCTATCACTGGCGCGTATGATATGGCATTGGCGAATTATCAGACATCTCTCAAGATTTCACCGACAAATCCAAACATCCCACTTCTCATGGCTCGCTTGGAGGTAGCTCATAATGATTTGGAAAAGGCGCGTGGTTATGCCAATCAAGCTATCGCACTCAAACAAAGCTTTGCTGACGCACACTTCTTGATTGCTCAAATAGAAGCCACTGAAGGTCATATCGCAGCGGCAATACCTCCGCTTCAAGCGACTTTGCAACTCTCACCAAACAACCCAGGTCTATTCTTCCAGCTAGGACTCTTGCAGTATGACCAGAAGGATTGGAATGGCGCTATCAGCTCATTTAGCAGTGCTATTACGCAGGTGCCAAATTATGCCAACGCCAAATACTTCCTTGGTCTTGCGTATCAGAAAGTGGGCAACACGGCTGGAGCCATTGCTCAGTTCCAAGATTTGGTAGCATCAAACCCAGACAACCAGGATGTGAAAAATGTCTTGGCAAATTTGCGGGCTGGCAAAGATCCATTTGCAAATGTGCCACCACCAAAGAATCAGCCACAAAATGGCAAGACTCCTCCTATCACTCAAGGTAACTAAAGTTTAAATTTAGTGATATAATATGGAGAGAGAACATGCCCGTGGCGTAAGCCATGGGTATGTTCGTATACAGGCTTGGAAATTTTTCGTTTTCAAACTAGAATATAGGTATAGATTACTGAAACAAGGTTAGAATATTTACCTAATATAGAAGGAATTATTTTGAGATTAAAAAAATTATATGAACAATAAATATTATGGTTACGGTCTCGTGGCAATAGTTTTAATTATTTTAGTCGTTGTTGTACATAACTCAAATTCAACACCACAAAATAATACTGTAACTACAACCATAGCTACAACGACAACCACAACTACGACTACAACCACAAAACCTGCTAACACTGGTACAAGTGGCGAACAGGTGACTTCGCCAAGCGCTGGGGCAACAAACGGAGCAAAATATTATCCTATTGATAAAGTCTATCTTTCGTCAAACTCTGATATTTATTACAAACCAAGTCCGAGTGTGGCTCAATCAATTGTAGTGAACAGTCCGCCACTTCACAGCTCTATCGGTTCACCACTCGTAGTCACTGGTACGGCGGTTGGAAGCTGGTTTTTCGAAGGAGTATTTCCGGTAATTTTGACAGACAAGAATGGCAAAATTATTGCAGAGGGGCAGGCTAAGGCTTTGAGTAATTGGCAGACTACTGGCATGGTGCCATTTACAACAACGCTTACTTTCTCAAAACAAATAGGCGGAATTAGTGGGGTACTGATACTCAAAAATGACAACCCATCGGGAATTCCAGCCAACGACCAATCAATTGAGATTGCCGTAGAGTTCTGATAATTAATTTGTAATGGATAATCCACCTGAAACGAAAAGCGGTTTTTCTGTCGTGCAAAGAGCGAAGAGTTTTACTCATGCTGGCAGGGGGCTAAAAATATTTTTACAGACAACACACAATTCATGGATTCATCTAGCTATGTTTGCTTTGGCAATTTGCCTCGGATTTTACTTCAGTATTACTGTTACAGAATGGATGGAGCTTGTGATTGTCGGTGGGCTTGTGCTCATGGCAGAAGCGTTTAACACGGCGATTGAGATTTATACAAACCTTACGTCACCAGACTTTCATCCATTTGCTAGAGATACCAAAGATGTGGCAGCGGGAGCAGTGCTTATCACCGCGTGTATAGCGGTAGTTGTGGGAATACTGATTTTTGGGCATTACATTTTTATTTTCTAAAAAGGCATATGAAATTTTCTTTTTTTACACGACCAAAACGTGATTATTTTATAATTGTAAGTGTTGTTTTGGCGCTGGCGCTTGACTATTTTGTGCCAGGGACACAGCCAGTTCTCATTGTGGTAGCAGGGCTTGGAGCTTTGCCGACGGCTTGGGAAGGAGTAAAAGGATTCTTAAAACTTTCGATTACCATTGAGGCGTTCAACTTTGTGGCGCTTGCGGTGTCATTTGGTCTCAGTGAATACCATTCCACGGCCTTCATTGTGCTGATGCTTTCGTCGGCAAGTATTTTGGAGTGGCGCACTTCATCGCAAACCAAAAATGCTGTAAAAGAATTGTTGGCTTTAAAACCGAGAACGGCTGTCGTTGAAATAAATGGCAAAACAGAAGAGGTGCCAGCGGATAGTTTGAGAGAAGGTGATGTGGTGGTGCTTACTGCTGGGGCGAGAGTACCAGCAGACGGTGTGGTGATACATGGAAGTATTTTTATTAATGAATCGTCAGTCACTGGTGAATCGGTGCCGGTAGAAAAGGTGGTCGGCGACAGGGCGTTGTCTGGAACACTTGGAGATTCGGGCGCGGCCAAAATAAGGGTGACACACGTGGGTAAAGAGTCCACACTTGAGCGAATGGCCGAGCTTATAAAGGAAGCGGCAAAAAATAAATCAAAAAACGAGAGAGTGGCTGACCGATTCGCCGGCATTTTTTTACCAATTGTTTTGGTTGTCGGACTTGCTGCGTACTATTTTTCACATAGCGCCAGTATGCTAGCTGCTGTCTTCCTTGTGGCTTGTGCCGATGACATGGCCGTAGCGATACCACTTGCAGTGAGCGCGGCTATAGGCTCGGCTGCCAAGCGTGGTGTTGTGGTGAAGGGCGGAGAATGGCTTGATGTGCTCGGTAAAGTGAAGACTGTGGTACTTGATAAAACAGGCACGCTTACCTTTGGAAATTTCACTTTAAATTCTATAGAGCTTGTGTCTGGTATAAATGAAACAGAATTTTGGAAAAGCGTCGGTTCGGTGGAGAGATATTCAGAACATCCAGTTGGTCGGGCAATATACAAAGAAGCGTTGCGACGTGTCGCAGATATTCCTGAATGTGAACACATGACTACACTCAAGGGCTCGGGTGTAAAAGCTCAACTAGATGGACATGAAATTATAATTGGTGATGAAAGTATTTTGGATGGACTAAATGCGGAGAACACAGAGAAAGCACAAAAAGCTGTAAATAAACACCGAGAAAAAGCGGAAACGGCTGCGATTGTGATTGTAGATGGTGTATTTGTCGGCAGTTTTGGAATTGCTGATACACCTAGACCAGAAGCACGAGCGAGTCTTGAGTCACTACGCAAAGGCGGAGTACAGAAGATTGCTATTTTTACTGGTGACAATGCGCAAGTGGCGCAAGCTGTAGCAGGTGGCATGGGAATAAGCGAAATATTTGCCGGAATGTCACCTGAAGAAAAATTAAAGAAGTTGGAATCAATGCCAGGGCCAGTGGCGATGGTCGGTGACGGCATCAATGACGCACCAGCACTTGCTAGAGCCGATGTCAGTATCGCAATGGGTGGAGGTGGCACGGCCGTAGCGGTAGAAGCAGCGGACATTGTCATTTTGACAGACAATTTGTCACGCATCCCTGAAATGGTGGCTCTGGGCAAGAGAACTGCCTCGGTCATACACTGGGATATTATTATTTGGGCCGTATCAAACGGAGTCGGCTTCGCACTAGTTTTCACAGGAATTATCGGTCCAGCCCTTGCTGCGTTTTATAATTTTGCTACGGACTTTTTGCCTCTAATTAACTCCGCAAGACTATTTCGGGAGCAAAAATTAGCCAAAGTTGTCAGTAAGTAAACATGAATCTTGACGTCATAATATATGCACCAAAACATGCAGATTAGCCGTATAATGAGTGAAGCTATTGATAATTGTCTTGGTAGCTGTTTTGTTTTCCAAAAATGAAAAAAATCTTCCTTTCCTTCGGATTAATCGTCGTATTTGCAATATTTGCCACCGTAACCCGCAGAAATGTAGGGGTGGGGGCGGATAGTTTTCTTGCGCCCAATGTTTCAATTTTGAACAATGGTAACGTCAATTCAGGCCAACTAGCGACGACGCAATCACCCACAACTTCGAGTGGTGGGGCGAATCCTCCTGCGCAAACTTCCCAAACTTCAGTTGTTCCCACTACTCCGGTGAAGAAAAAAACACCTAATTCACCCGCCCAAAACTCTGGGGGGAGTTTAGGCGGGCAAGCAACTCCGACACCAGCTCCCGCACCCAAACAACTCGGCCAATACAAGGATGGAACTTACACCGGTCCTACAGTAGACGCTTACTATGGTTACATTCAAGTCCAAGCTGTTGTTTCCGGTGGCAAACTAACGGATGTTATTTTCCTTCAGTATCCAAGTGATCGTCGAACATCAGTGCAAATTAACTCGCAGGCAATGCCTTATCTCAAGCAGGAGGCAATCCAAGCACAAAGCGCAAACGTGAACATTATTTCCGGCGCTTCTGATTCTAGTGGAGCATTCATACAGTCACTAGGTGCGGCACTTGCCATGGCGGCTAACTAGGAGGATGAGTTTCAGCAAGGTCGAACTTTACGGATTATATGAAAGAAACACGCAAACTCATGGGAATGACGGTCACCGTGGAAATTGTCGATGACAATGCCACGATTGAGGCGATAGAAAATATTTTCATTTATTTCAAGTATATTGATGAGAAGTTCAGCACTTATAAAGAAACAAGTGAGATAAGCGCCATTAATCGTGGAGAGATAAAAGAAAAAAATTATAGTGAAGATATGAAAGAAGTTTTTGCCCTTTCAGAAAAAACCAAGGAAGAAACCAAGGGCTACTTTGACATCAAAAAACCAGATGGTAAGTATGATCCATCCGGAATGGTGAAAGGTTGGGCTATTAGAAATGCTGGGTTACAGCTTGAAAGAGCGGGATTCAAAAATTTCTATGTAGATGTCGGTGGAGATATGCAGGTCCATGGTCTCAATGCGGAGGGCAAGGTATGGAGTGTAGGAATCAAGAACCCATTCAATCAAGATGAAATTGTAAAGGTAGTTTATTTGTCAGATAAAGGCATGGCTACTTCGGGGACATATATTCGCGAACAACATATTTACAATCCGCATAAAGAGGGAACGCTAAACGAAGTATTTAGCTTGTCAGTAATCGGTCCAAACATTTATGAAGCAGACAGGTTTGCCACAGCGGGGTTTGCTATGGGACGAGAGGGAATTTATTTTATTGAAAGCATACCTGGACTTGAGGGTTATATGATAGATAAAGATGGATTAGCAACAGAGACGACCGGTTTTGAAAAATATACCAAGCAGAAATGATGAACTGGATAGATAAAAAGCTGAATATGGTGACGATGTACAGATTGGTACTTTACTACTTGATGGGACTTTTGGTTTGCGCGGTGATTCTCGGCTACTTCGGTCTTCTGCCTTACACCCCACTGGCATTAGTGTTTGAAACGATCCTCATTACTTGGTTTTGTTTCTTGACCAATAAAATATTCTCAAAAGTTTTTGAAGCGCCGACAAACATAGAATCTGTTTATATTACCGCTCTGATTCTGGTTTTTCTCATTGCTCCACTCAAGTCATTTGGAGACATGGCCTTTTACTCTCTGGCTCTTTGGGCTTCTGTTTTTGCCATGGCTTCCAAGTATATGTTTGCCATAAAGAAGAAGCACATCTTCAATCCGGCAGCCATCGCTCTGGTCGTCACATCACTTTTTATCGGAGGTTCTGCTAGTTGGTGGATAGGCACTCCATGGATGATGGTGCCAGTTTTTGTTGGGGGTTTTCTATTAACCCGAAAATTAATACGCTGGGACTTGGTTTGGAGTTTCTTTGTGGCGGTAATAGCGGTGATGCTTTTCAGTCATTTGACGGGGGGCTCTATATTTACTGACCTACAAAGATTGACGATGTCTTCGCCACTATTTTTCTTTGCCTTTGTGATGCTCACCGAGCCTTTGACTGCGCCACCGACCAAAGCTTTGCGCATTATGTACGGACTGATTGTCGGATTTTTCTTCGCGCCAGCCACACACATTGGCTCAATTTATTTCACACCAGAAATGGCATTGGTTATCGGCAACCTCTTTGCATACACCGTTAGTCCCAAAGACAAATTGGTTCTAAAACTCAATCAGCTCAAAGAAATTGCCAAAGACACATACGATTTTGTGTTTGTGCCAAACAAACCAATAACATACAAACCTGGGCAATATATGGAATGGACTTATGACCATCCAAGTCCTGACAATCGTGGCAACAGACGATATTTTACTTTGGCCTCATCGCCAACGGAGCCCAATTTGAGAATTGGACTGAAGTTTTATCCAAATATGAGTACATACAAGCGAAACATTTTGCGTATGGGCCAGAGCAACACTGTGGTGGCTTCGCAACGAGCGGGGGATTTCACTATGCCAAAAGACAAGAAACAGAAGCTGGTGTTTATCGCTGGGGGAATTGGCATCACGCCATTTCGAAGCATGCTTAAATATCTTGTAGATAAAAAAGAGAAGAGAGATATTGTTTTGTTTTATTCAAACAAAAAACTTGAAGACGTAGCATATACTGATGTGTTTGATGAAGCACTAGAGGTGCTTGGCGTTCCTACGATTTATTCATTATCTGATCTCCCGACTATTCCGCCGACATGGCTTGGTGAAAGAGGCTTTATTGATGCAAGAATGATACAGAAATATACGCCGGATTTTAAAGACAGGATGTTTTATATTTCCGGTCCACACGCAATGGTAAGCACTTTTGAAACCATGCTTAGAAATATGGGTGTGGAGGGTAGCTCTATAAAGACAGATTTCTTTCCAGGTTTCGTCTAGCGCTGTTCACAGAACTTGCTGTTTGTAGGTGGTAATATACCAATATGAATCGATTGAAATACTACATAATTCCAATCATTATATTTTTCAGCTTGGCATATTTGCCGACGGCTTTTGCTGTGTCTACTGCGCCTTTATCTACTTTCAGGGTTAAAGAAGTAGCGTTGACTTTTGATGACGGTCCGTATGGCACTTCCACGGAGCTCGTGCTTGATATTTTGCGCAGAGAAAATGTACCAGCAACCTTTTTTCTGATTGGCCAAAACGTAGTGAAATACCCAAGTTTGACCAAAGAGATAATCGCCAGTGGAAATTTAATAGGCAATCACACCTACGACCATCCGAAAAATCTTACAGCCATGCCACTGATTGACCAGCTTATGGAACTTTCAAAAACTGATTCGGCAATTGTGACGGCCACTGGTGTTCACACCAAGTTTTTCCGTCCGCCGTATGGAAATATAAGTCAAAGTCTTCGTAATATGTTGAACACTGAAGGTTATAAGGTCGCGATGTGGAACGCTGATCCCAAAGACTGGAATGATGCCAGCTCCACAAGTCAGCAAATAGTTGATCGTGTGTTGGGACATCTTAAGACTCATATGGTTATCGTTTTGCATGACGGTCGAGATACCCAACTGAATTATCCAAGAGATAATATGGTCAACGCTTTATCAACCATTATAGAAGACCTCAAGGCGCGCGGTTATACCTTTGTTACGGCAGATAAGCTCACAGTATCGCACTTAGGAGGCAAATAGTTTTCGAGGCGAGGCCTCGTTTGGTTAGGCTTAATTTTGTTTTTTTGCATTGGTTTGCTATAATATATAGGTTCGACAATTGAATAGTGAGTATCAAGAGACGGCGATTCTCCTTCGTAAATACTACGACGGAGAGCGAGAATTGGCTCGATGACCCGTCAGCAACCCTGAGAGAGCGTGTGCTCCTCGAATGGGTGCTAAATCCAACCCACAAGGTAAAGCCACAAGCTTGCCGAACGGGAAAGATAGTAGTCCATCTTTCCTGCATTATCAGGAATTTTTTTTGTTAAATATGAGAAAAACAGCAGAGTGTGTCAGTCCAGGACATCCGGACAAAAGATGTGACTATATTGCCGATAGCATTCTGGATGCGTACATAAGGGGCGACAAGAAAAGCAGAGTAGCAATTGAAGTGATGGGAGGTCATGGTCTAATTACAATAAATGGAGAGGTGACATCGCTGGCAAAGCCAAATATTGAAAAGTTGGTGAAAAAAATAGTGGGCGATGATTATAAAGTAATTGTAAACATAGTTTTACAGAGTCCAGAGATTGCTCGTGGGGTAGATACCGGCGGGGCCGGTGACCAAGGAATTATGAAAGGTTATGCAACAAGCGAAACCGCGTCACTAATGCCACTTGAATATGCGTTGGCTCGTGAACTTTGTCAGAAAGTTTATGAAGTTTATCCATTTGATGGCAAGACGCAAGTGACTGTGGAAGACCTGCCTGCGCAGGCAGGTGCCAGAGTCAAAACAGTAGTGGCCAGTTTTCAAAACGCAAAAAATAGTGATTTACTTACGCTTGTAAAGAAAATTATAAAAGCAGAAGAATATCTGGTTAACCCGGCTGGTGAATGGTCGCAAGGAGGATTTGACGCTGACACAGGACTCTCTGGTAGGAAATTGATTGTCGATAATTACGGTCCCGAAATTACCATTGGTGGCGGTTCATTTTCTGGGAAAGATTATACAAAGGTGGACAGATCAGCTGCCTATATGGCCAGAAGAATCGCTGTAGATATTTTGCGAAAACGCAAAGCCAAAGAAGTGCATACAAAACTGGCTTATGCCATAGGCAAAGCAGAGCCAGTCATGGCTGTGTCAGTAGTGGATGGAAAAGAGGAAACAATTTCCGGTTATGACCTGACGCCGGCGGGAATTCTGAAGGCACTTAAACTTGATACAGTCGATTATGCTACTACTTCCACTTGGGGCCACTTCGGGCGCGGATTTGCTTGGGATATTTAGGAATTCATTTTGTCGAGGCTTAGCCTCGGCAAAAAACGTATAGGTTCAATAGCTTGGCGCCACCTCGTTCGTGGTAAACCCGTCAACATCGTATGTTGACGGGTTGGGATGAGTCTCGGCAGAAGTAAATTTTTCCGTGGAGAGACCTCCCAGGCGAGACCTCAAGAGGACTTCCCGAGGACTCGCCTGAACGCAGGGACTCAACTCGAAAAAGTAAGTCGAGGCGAGGTCTCGATTTGAACGATGCCTCGCTTCGTTTCTTACTTCTAAAAATTATTGGCCGTAGAACTTTTTTATGAGAGCGACGTGTTGCGCGTATGTATCACTGCAGTGAAAAGTGCCTGATTTGTCGTTGAAATAATATAGGCAGGAAGTTTTGAGTGGATTGAGGGCGGCGACTATGGCTGCGACAGAAGGATTGGCAATCGGATTGGGTGGAAGCCCGGGATGCAGATAGGTATTAAATGGAGATTTGATGTATTTGTCTGAAGAAACCACACGAGGCCACCAACTTCCAATCTGATATGTATTTGCTTTTGCGTATTGGAGTGTGGCATCAATTTGAAGTCGCATGTTTATAAAAATTCTATTCCAGATAATACCTGCGATCAGTCGCATGTCTTCTGGTCTGGTGGTTTCTCGTTCCACCATTGAGGCGATGGTCAGGGCGTCATGAAGTGGAACAATACTTGCGGTGGTGGAGCCGTAGTGCTCAAGGACATCACCTTGGAATTTTTCGTTCACCAATGCTTGAGCTTCGGCTCCGGTGGTGCCACTACCGACAAAATAAACGTTTGGAGCGAATGAACCTTCAGGCAGGGGAAATGTTGATGTGCCGGCTGGAGTGAGGAAAGCTTTTTTGTCAGTACTACTCCAGTTGAGCGCGCTCCCAAAAGCACTGGCCACTTGCTCTTTGCGCATTCCAGCGGTGATTGCCACGAACCGTCCATTGGTTCCGGCCAGACTCTGATACCAAGGGGCGTTGTCTATGGCTGTAGCGACAATCTCAAATAATTTCCAGAAAATATTTCCAGCACCCACAATTACTGATGCTTGAAGTGGGGAATGGGAGCTTTCCAAATACATGTCTACATTTGCATTTTCTGCGATGACTTTATTTTTAGGGTCCACAGTGACAGGGAATTGTTCTACAGTGGCAGTGGCACTTTGACTTTCAATATTTTTAATTCCAACTATATATAGAGATGGAAGTGAAAATATTACACCTCCAGCTATAGTAAATACTAGGAGGCAGATAATGGCTATTTTCCAGGTGGGTCTCATGTCACTAGTATTGTAACCATAAATTCGAAATTTACGAAATATGGCAAAATAAATACCACCCCAGCTGAAGGAGGGCGGTATATATTTGTGTCAAAACTTCTTCATTTATAAAAAATCGCACTGAAGATTGAAGCTTCAGTGCGTTGGTACCTGGTTATTGCTAGTGGAATGCCAGAGCAAACCCACTTCCGTATGTCAGCACCCATATCGGCAGAAAAACATATTTTGCCGATCTGGTGTGGTATTTCCAGTACTTTGCGCAAGTAATAATATCGTTTGTCGACATAAGCCTAAGTCCTAGGCCGGCTTGAAGCAAGAAGGCTATAATGGCAACGAACGCCATTAATGTATGGAATTGCAGGCCATGGGAAATTGTCCAAAAACTGGTTCCACTTCCTGACATGCCAACCATCAACCAGGTGGCGTACATGTCCGCGATGAATCCGCATACGGCCAAAATGATGTGGGTGTGCCACGCTTTTCGTGCCAGAAAGAAAGCGGCAAGATAGAAAAGAAAAGCCACTGTCATCCAAACTTCGATTTGCCTAGCGATGGGCATATGTAGTCTCCACAAGGGGTTCTGTTCTGAAGAACACTATACTCTGGAGAAAATTTTTGTCTATGAAATTGAAACCAAACGGCTCAAATACCGGCACTTGAGCCGTTTGGACCTTTTCTTGTAGTTTTTCCGAGGAGAGACCTCCCAGGCAAGACCTCAAGAAGACTTCCCGAGGATTCGTCTGAACGCAAGGACTTACCTCGAAAAAGGGTTAGCCTGTGCAAAAGCAATTAGTTACGACAAAAGACGAACGATAAGTGCGATGAGCGCTACGACGAGTAGGATATGAATAAGATTGCCTCCGATTTTGAAACCAAAACCAAAGAGCCACATAACAAACAAAATGATAATTATTGTCCAAAGCATATTTATATTATTAATGTATTAAATAAGTTACACCTATAAGACGTTGCACATTAGTTTCAATTTCTCCAGCCCGCGATGAGCTTGCACAGCGATGGTGTTTTTTGACTGCCCTGTCAGTTCGGCCATTTCTTTAAGGGAAAGGAGCTGAACATATCTCATTTTCATTATCTTATGGTATTTCTTAGGAAGATGGGGGATTAACATAATTGCTTTTTTCCCATCAATAATATTGAAAAGTTGTTTACTTTCATCCACCGCAGGTTCGAAACCTTTTTCTAGAAGCACATCAAGTGAAGTGGTTTTACGTTTTCGGTATTCGTCAACAATAAGGTTGTTAAGAACGTGATATAAAAAAGCTCTCATAGTCTCAATTTTTCCGCCTTTGACCAAGTAGCCCCACGTTTTCATGAAAGTGACCTGAACCATATCCTCACTCGTACCACGGTCATGTAACTTGTAATAGGCATACACATTGAGGCCTTTTTCAAAGTCCTTATAAGCTGTGGTCAATATTCCCTTTCTATACAGCTGTTGAGTTGGTGTCATAAACTTAATGTGAATTTAATAATACTATCTTGTGAGATATTTAAAGTCAAGCAAAAGTTGTGTCATAATATAAACAACTTTGTTAACAAGCTGTGTATAAGTTAATATGAAGTTAATATTCCATTGCAATTGCTAGTAATAGGTTTATGCTATGCCGATATATGTCCATATTAATTATTGAAGATGAAAAGAAACTAGTTGCTATCTTAAAAAAGGCGCTCAAAGTAGAGCGTTATTCCGTTGACGTTGCTTATGACGGCGCAGAAGGCCTAGATAAAGCGATGAAAAACAACTATTCACTCATTATCTTGGATATAATGCTACCCAAAAAGGATGGTTTTGCTATCTGCAAAGAGTTGAGAGAGAACCACATTCATACACCCATTATTATGCTTACAGCTAGAGCAAGTACCGAGGATCGAGTGATTGGTTTGGACGTCGGGGCTGATGACTATCTTGTAAAACCATTTGGAATAAAAGAGCTACTTGCCAGAATTCGCGCTGTTTTGCGTCGCAGAAAAACTACAGATTCAAACATAGTTAAATTTTCCAATTTAGTGATGGACAAAAAGAAGCACGAAGTAACAAGGGGTGGCAAAGTTATCAATCTTGCGCCCAAGGAATATAAACTTTTAGACACTCTTATATCCAATCAGGGCGAGGCAGTAAATAGACGTAAGCTTATAGATCATGCGTGGGGTCCGTCTTTCAAGGAAACAAACAACGAGCTTAATGTTCATATCAAATATTTGCGTACAAAAATAGACAAAGGTGGCAAAAAATCTTTAGTACAGACAGTACGAGGAGTAGGTTTTATTTTGAAAGAATAAATAATTTATCGCACCTTAATGAACGGTTGCGTGGCATGATTTTGCAAAATCATACGTTCACTTCGTTCAGTATGATTTAAACAAAACTAAATCAAATGAAAATACAAAAAATTATAAAAATCGCGAAAGAGAAAGAAGACGTAAGAATCAAGTTGGTTGAGACAGCCAAGAGACTTGCCATAACCGCAAAGGAAAATGAAGATATTAGGCGTAAGCTGGCAGTAACAGCCAAAAAACTTGCTGTAACAGCAAAAGAGAAGGAAGATACTAGAATCAAACTGGCATCGGTGGCCAAAAGGCTTGCTGTAACTGCGAAAGAGAAAGAAGACGTAAGAATCAAGTTGGTTGAGACAGCCAAGATACTTCACAGAAATGCAAAACAAAAAAACAAAGTATCATCAAAATTAAAGGAGTCTGAAATTAGATATCGTCGTCTTTTTGAAACGGCTCACGATGGGATACTTATGCTTGACCCAGAAAACGGCCAAATTACAGACGTCAACCCTTTTTTGGAAAAATTACTTGGTTATACAAAAAGTGAATTTTTACAAAAAAAATTATGGGAGGTCGGAGCATTTAGAATTAGAAACATAAAGGCAGCCAAAGACGTTTTCAAACTTTTGCAAAAAGAGGGTTATGTGCGATATGAGGATCTTCCATTGGAAACGAAAGATGGAAAACTCATTTCAGTTGAATTTGTAAGCAATTCTTATTTGGCTGGTGGCCATTTGGTTATTCAATGTAACATAAGGGACATAACTGAACGTAAAAAAACAGAATTAATAAAAGAATCAAAGAGACTTCTCAAAGAAGAAAAATCAAAAGTGGCGTCAATTGCAGATGCTACGCATGAGCTCCGTACCCCACTTGCAATAATGAAAGGCAATGTGGATTTGGCCATGAATCACAATGGGAAATCACCAAAAAGCGCTCTTCGAGCTATAAACTACGAAATAAATCACCTTTCAGGGATACTTGCTGATCTGTCACTAATAACCTCTAAGGCGTGGGAATTAAAAAATAGAATTGTTCATGACAAGGTAAATTTGAAATCTCTTGTTAATACAGTAGTAGGGAGATGCAAAGCCATAGCCTACAAGAAAAAAATCTCTATAAGCTCAAAAAAAATACCAAACGTTACCATTCTAGGGGATAAGGTTTATTTGGAAAAAATGCTTGTCAATCTAATAAAAAATTCAATCATTTATGGTCACACAAAGGGTCACACAATAATTAGTGCCAAACAAAAAAAAGGATTAATTACAATAAGTATTACTGATAATGGAATCGGAATATCAAAAGAGGATTTGCCACACGTGTTTGAACGATTTTATAGTGCAGATAAGTATCATACTTCAGGCGGAAATAGCATTGGACTTGGACTTGCAATCGTAAAATGGATTGCGGAAGTTCATGGTGGGGAAGTGAGCGTAAGAAGTAGCAAAAAGAATGGCAGTGTTTTCAGTGTTAATTTGCCGATAAAGACGGTAAGGAATAAATAGTTAAGTTTTTATTTAATTGTAAACAGTTTGTAAACATCTTATACCCGATTGGGGTTTTTTGTTGTTGACATTTATATTTTTGATAATAATATTTTATTAAATTTAGATTAAATTCTATCTTTATTACAAGATAACGAAAAATATTATGTTAAAAAAATTTAGATTACATGCTGGTGAGTTAATTGATGTTCATAAAAATAGAATATCAAAAAAATAAATCATGTGTAAAAAATGTTACACATTCTATTACAAAAAGGGTTGGCACTTCGAAAGACCAAACTATCTACAGGAAGATCGCAAAGAAGAAATTTCAGTCAAATTTAGCAAATGTCCGGCTTGTATGGAGCAAAAACTGGCACTATATGAAACTGAATCAAACTTTGTTTTGGATTGGGGGTAAAAGACTAGTTTTAATTCAATATTTCAAAACTATAAAATCTTGAAATATTGTTGTCGTTCTTTCGGCTTGATACTTATGAGCAAAACCAAAACTATAGAAAAAGACATGCTCGGCCAAGCGTATAGAAGCGATTTTGGTGAACGTCTTTGGAGTGAAAGCTGGGCATATATTAAGACTGTTGTGGACACAGTCCGAGAACCATTCCTAATTCTTGATAAAAATCTTTGCGTTATGGCGGCAAATGAGTCTTTTTATCGTACTTTTAAAGTAGAGGAGAAAGACACGGTAAACAAACTTGTGTATGAACTTGGAAATAGACAGTGGGACGTACCTGCATTGCAGAAGTTACTTGAAGACATCTTGCCACAAGACACATATTTCAAAGGTTTTGAAGTGGAACATGATTTTCCAGTAATTGGACGCAAGGTGATGATTCTCAATGCTCGTAGGATATACAGAAAAGGTGTTGATTCTGAGTCGTTCCCACCTATTATTTTGCTTGCTATGGAAGATATTACTGAAATGGTAGGAGTTGCAGAAATGCTAGCACGGCACACCACTGATTTTGAAGAAAAAATGTCTAGGCGCACAGAGGAAATGAGTATTCAAATTAAAGTTTTAGAAAAAGAAATAATGGGTCTAAAAAAGTAACTTAAGATTTTCCCATATAATTTGTCACCGTTTTCCATCTCAAACGACTTATATTGTGGTTATAAACCTAATAATTAACATAAATTTATGAGTAAAACTACAAGTATTATCGTTGGAATTGTCGCACTGCTGGCGATTGGAGGGCTTTTCTTATTGGCTAGCAATAACCAAAGTTCTATCAATAATATGGCTACCTCTACAGCCACAAACACCAACACAGATCAAACTACGACTCCTGTAAATCAACAGGTTCAAGCTGGAGTGCCAGCCGTTGCTACAAGCGCAGATTTTATTCCTACTGATACCACAGTCGTGGTCAAAGGAACCGCCAATCCAAATGGCGCAATGACCACATATTGGTATGAGTATGGGCTTACATCAAACTTAGGCACGAAGACGACCACAGAAATTCTTGGTTCAGGTTTTTCAACATTTGGAACCCCAGGTTACATTACCGGTCTTACAAAAAATACAACATACTACTATCGTCTAGTTGCGGAAAATCAGTTTGGAAAAGTGGCTGGTACGATGTACACATTTTTGACAACAGTCGGTTACCCACCACCAGTTGGAGGTATTCCAAGTGCAAAGACTTTGGCTGGCAGTTCTGCTACACGAACAACAGTAAACCTCAATGGTCAGGTCAATCCAAATAAAGCTGATACATCGTATTGGTTTGAATATGGAAATACTACTGGCTTGGGTCAGGTCACACCACTTGTTTCTGCAGGAAATGGTAGCGTAAATCTACCGGTAACCGTTACCCTTACCGCTCTTGAGCCCTTGCGTACATATTATTTCAGAATTGATGCCCAAAATCAGTTCGGCACAGTAAATGGTTCAATCTTAAATATTAAAACACTTGGTCCAGCTACCTCAAGTCTTCCTTCTATAAACACCACAGTACAAGTTCAGTAAGAGCGTCTATTACTGGTCTAAACAATGCCACCACTTACTACTATCGCATCATGGCCCAAAACAGTGCAGATTCTGTGCAGGGTGGAAGCGTTTCGTTTACGACAAGATAGAAATTAATAACTAAATAAAACAAACATGGATTCATATAATTCACCTAGTACCAAACCTCTTTTCAGGGGTACACAGATTGTGTGGTATATTCTCTCCGTTCTTGAAGTTCTACTAGTTTTCCGATTTCTACTTAAGCTAACAGGTGCTAATCCTGTTGCAGGATTCACTAATTTTATTTACTCCGCTTCGTGGCCGTTCACAGCTCCGTTTCTCGCCGTTTTTTCTAGAACCTCAGTAGATAGTAGTGTTTTCGAATGGACAACACTCTTGGCAATGATTGTGTATTGGGTAATTGCTTGGGGTGTCATCAGACTTTTTGTGATGAGCAAGACCGTTTCAACTCCAGAAGCCGCAGTTAAACTAGATGAGCAGAGTCGATAAGCGGTTTGGATTGACCAAATTTCAGAGGTAAACGCCTGCACAGGCTTAGCTTGTGCAGAAGACGTGATTTGACATTACCTATATTTTCCTTATTCTTTGTCCCAGATTAGTCGCGCTCTTCCACAGTCTTTCCGGGGGGACCTCATGCCAAAAGGTTGCATGAAATACGTAGTTTACGCACTCATCATCGTTGGAATTGCCTATTGTTCCCATCGTGCCAGGGCATTTCCAAAAAGGCCTGTCGTAATTACAGAACTGGGCAAGCCACTGCCATACAAGCTTTTGCCGGATGGAACTTATTACGTATTCGTTTCTTTCGCCAAAGACGATGAAAAAACCGCATATGCTATTTTGATGAAAGAAAGCGGTGGCAGGCCAATCTTTGTAGAAACTACAGGGATGAACAAATTGCCGGAGCAGGATGAAACATACAAAGTTGAGACTGTTGGAGACAAGACGAGGTGGACCAGAGTGGAAAGTATTCAGCTACCCAAATCCAAAGAACACAAAAGCGACGCGCCCGTTGGGTGTGTCGCTTCTTCTTTTTAATAATTAAAATCAGAAAATTTTTCTATTTAGGGATGCCACTCAGGTACATGTGGTCGAACCAGAGGTGGTCGTCGCGGGTCTTGTTCGTGCCGCCTTGACCGCCCCATACCGTGTCCAACCGACGCCCCCAGAACCCGGACGGATGCCCGGCGTCGATGAAGGTGACATCCGTGTAGCTCCCGAGCAGCACGCCGTTGATCCACCATTTCAGGATACCGTTGGCCGACCCAATATCATTCAGCTTCGCGTACATCTCGAAGTGCTGCCACGACCCCGCCGTGAACCCCGGACCACCGTAAGCGTTCTGCGCGAAGTTGCGACCGTTATAAACAGCGGCACCCTGCATGGTAAACTGCGTCTGCCACGAGGACATGAGGGAGGTGTTGCCAGTAGCCCCGAGAATACCACCGTATACATCACCGGGGATACCGCCCGTGTTATCGTTGTTGCCCACGCCCCAATAGCCGAAAATCTTTACGAGGATCGACTGCGTCTCGAAGTCGGCGGACGGGATTTTTATCCAGGTGGATTCGTACAACTCCTTGTACTCGACGGACCCCCACGACTCATTCGACCCATTCGACCACACCCCTAATAGCCCGCCGCCACCACCCATACCGGGAACTTGATCATTGTGAAAGGTGTACTGCAACACGCCCGGCGGCGACTGTGGGGCGGTCCCGTCGGATTGAACCGATACATAACTTAACGTCTGCTCAACAAACCCGGTGCCGTTCAGCCACCCCGGATCGCCCGCGTTATGCACGGTATACCCGACGGGCCACGGGGTGGACATGTCGAGTTCCGCAAAACGCGTGAACCCCGCCGGCTGGTTTGGGTAGAGACTTGAGGTGTTGTTACTTACAACAGGAGGTGGTACTGGGGCTGGTTTTGTTGTGACTGTACTTGCAGCAACAGGATTTATGAAAGAATTAGATGCGCTTACATCATCGACATACACTGTCGCTGGACCAGAGTTTCCTTGGGCATACACTCCACCTAACCAGAAAGATAAAACATCAGAATTTAGACTACTACCCAGAAGTGAATCAGGCGAAGACGAACAGACCAATTGGCCATTAACCCAAAGTTTTATTTGGCCCAAATTTGTTATGGGATCCCTCTTGAAATAGGTTTCCATTTGGTACCATTGTCCCGGCTGAAATATTATGCCAGTGCTACCATCGGCTCGGCCGTTGTTGCAAGGCAATCTTCCCGTGTCAGCGTCGCGCCAGACCGCTAATTCATTGTTTCCCAAAAATTGAGCGCCGACTCCAAGCATAAGCCATGAAGCTCCTCCGACATTTACATTGTATCTATTCAGTAGAAGTTTCAGTTGACCTGATTGAGTGGCAGTGAGAGTTGATGCCGGTACCATCATGTACCATTGTTGGTAAAGACCGTTCGGGTTAAGAGTAGGATTCGAAGGATTAGAGTATGTATAATCTAGACGTGGGCCTGTTGCTAAATTATTTACAACCATTTTGGCGCTATAGTTTCCAGAATGTGAAGCTTCTGTTGTAACAGTAGCACCACTTTGAAATGGTGTTATAGATCCGGTGTCAAAGTTTTGGTTTAAATATATTATTGGTTGACTTGAGAAACTGACCACCGGAGCACTGACACTAACTGTGGTACTTTGAACTGAACTTGTTCCTCCTGCTCCAGTACAAGAGATTGAGTAAGTAGTGTTTGTTGTTGGAGCCACTGATTGTGTTCCAGATGTGGCCCTTGCGCCAGTCCAACCTCCACTTGCTGTACAACTGGTGTCGTTTGTTGATGACCACGTAATTGTCGAAGATTGGCCTGAAGTAGTTGACGTTGGTGAAGCCGAGATGGTGGCGGTGGGCGAAGGAGTTGGTGACGAAATAACGGCGCTCATCATACCGCTCGCTACATTCGAGAGCCCGCCAAATATCGCGTTGAGATTGAGCGTCCCGCGAAATGACACCAGTTGAAATTGATAGGCCGTTCCCGCAGTTAGACCGGTGACCGTACATTGTCTTGTTGTGCCGATGGAAGTACCACTCATCGGACTTGCGCAAGTTCCGCTCCTCACACTGGCAGCAGAACCCCAGGAAATCGTGCCTGGAGCAAAACGAATGTCGTATTTAGCAGGCACACCCGTGCCGTCATTGACTTCTGTAAAAGTCAGAGTGACGGAACCGGTGCTGACTCCGGCAACCGAAAGATTGGTAACGGTCGCAGGATTGGGTGAGACAGTGGGTGGTATATATATATCTATGATTGAACAAGTGGCTGTAATTCCAGCTGTTGCATTTCCACTGCACCCGGCGCTGTTTACTGGTTTGTAATTTACCAACGGTAATGCGTTTACAGAATACGAAGTGCCAGCGTTGACTGGAACAGACATTCCCACTGTACTTCCCACTAATGTGGTTGGGTTAGGATTGCCTCCAATGACATTGATTTTAAAATTTGAAGAATTGGCTGTCCCTCCCAAAGTATTATCGACTGCGAATATAATATTTACGTTGCCAGTGGTTACTGGAGTTGCTGAGGGTATTGGTGTTGGGGTGGGCGTTGGTGTTGTTGTGGGAATAGATACAGAAGCAGTTGGAGTTAAGTTATTAAGAAATTTAATTGATTTAGCGTCGAGCGTACCAGTGGCGGGACTAATACCCACGGTTCTTTGCCACGTGATGAGAGCGTTTCTAGTCACCTTACCGAAATAATTGGTTGCAGGGCCTACCATGAATCCTTTTGAAATCAAATAATTTTGTAGAGCCAAGACATCAGATCCTGTGCTACCGAGTTTTAGTGTTCTGGTGAAAATTACTGTCGGGGTGGCTCGCTTGATTGGGTACCTGTGCGATTGCATTTGAGTTACCATGGCCAAAAGATTTGAGGTTTGTGAGGCCACAGCAGCGGTTTGTTGCGATGGAGAAAGAGCAAGAGGGGAGTTTTCAAAATCTTGACCAAAATTGAAGGCAAGAAACGGCACAACGACGAACAAAACAACTACTGCTAGAAGTTTGGAATACCACGTAACCTCGTGCCACTTGATGTTCATGTGTGTTTTGATTAATACTTATTATATACCTACGGTGGAGGCACTGTCCCTGTTCCTCCATACATTCCCATTCCTGCACAGGCACTACCGGTTTGTAGATGAAAATCATTTGATGCCGTATTTACAAATAGTGGATTCGATACAGTTGAACCGGTATCATAATTTAGTGATGTGCCTTTCCATGAAAGCTGTTGCCATTGTGCAAGGTTATATATCCCTCCTTCCACTCCATATGATCCGGAATTATTCGCTTCTCCTATAGCAAAACTTGGTTGAGTGTTTGGATTGAAGTAGCAGTTGTTGCTTATGTGTAGTTGGGGTGCCGTGGCATCGTACGTCGGATCGTCCATGTATGTGCCGACGTCTATGATGTTGCTCTCACCGTTGTAGGCCGTTGCATTATCATAGATGATGTTGTTGCGGAACACTATGTTGAGTGGGAGGACTTGGTATAGTCCATTGTAGGCCGATGTCGATGGTCCGAAAGTCAGAGCTTTGCCGTTGAATATGGTGTTGTATTCATACAGTTGATTTGCTTCGTATGTAGTGCCTCCAAAGTCTGCTATTTCAATTGGAATTGCGCTATTGATAATGATGTTGTTGTGGAACCATGTGTTTTGTGTGCCTGAGCCGAACGCCATGCCACAACTATTAAAGGTGTTGTTATAAACTACAAAGGTTGAAGAAGTGGTATCTTGTGCATGCTTTTGAAACATACATCCAGCGTAACCAACATTGTTACCATTTATGTCTGTGACTTGCTTAGTTTGAGTGAAATAATTGTCGTGTATTTTGAAGTTAGAACCTTCAAACAATTGTATCCCTGCACCACGTAAGAACCAAGTTCCGTTTATAGGATTTCCATTCATTTTTGGATCCCAGAATGTGTCGTAGAATGTACTACCGAACACCTCACCGTATGATGAACCTGTAAATTTAATACCAGCGGGATTTCCGTCATAGTCCTTACGTGCGCAATCATGCACTGTTAGATTCCACATCTTGATTCCGACATCTCCAGAAGCGTCAATACAATCTCCAGGAATGTTTCTGAATTCTATTCCACTTACTTCCCACCAATTAGAAACAAACAGGTCTAGACCCGGACTGTATGGCTCTGCCATCGTGTCTCCTATGGCTGGTGTATTTCCAGGGTAGTTCTTGAGATGTATTGGATTTCCTGAACTACCACTTACTCCTCTGAAATAAGCGATTGCTCCTACTCCTATGTTTGGTTGCGAAATGTTTAGGGTATTATTCCAGCCACCTTCGATAATTCTTGCGTTCACCGTGCCATTAAACAGATAAATATAATCTCCAGGTGCAAGTTGTTTCCAACCCGCTGGTCTATAGGACGGATCATACCAACTGATGAGATTGCTGAAACTTTTCCATGGTTTGGAGAAACTGCCATCACCCATTGAGTCGTTACCGTTTGTTGGGTCGATGTAATAACACTTCGCAGATGATGTGGCTTCGCATATTCCCGTTGTACTCGTCGTCATCACTGCACTAACCTTCACACTTGTACTCTGACTTGTTGTTCCACCACTCCCAGTACAACTCAATGTGTACGTGGTATTTGCAGTAGGTGTCACGGATTGAGAACCAGTCGTTGTTTTAGTGCCGGTCCAACCCCCACTTGCAGTACAACTGGTAGCATTGGTTGATGACCATGACAGGGTTGAAGATTGGCTTGATTTTATTGAAGTCGGTGAAGCAGAGATAGAAGCTGCTGGTGAAACAACGGGTGGCACATACACATCAATGATGGAACAAGTAACCGTGACTCCCGCTGTTGCATTTCCACTGCACCCGGCGCTGTTTACTGGTTTGTAATTTACCAAAGTCAGAGCGTTTGCAGAATACGAAGCGCCAGCGTTGACTGGAATAGTCATTCCCCCAGTATTTCCAGCAAATGTAATTGGGCTAGGATTACCACCGGTGAATGTGATTTTAAAATTTGAAGAATTGGCTGTTCCTCCCAAGGTATTATCAACTGCAAAAATAATGTTTACCGAGCCGGTTGTAACCGGAGTTGGTGTTGGTAGAATTGGGGTCGGTGTTGTCGGCGTAGGTGTAGTAACAGGATTTGTTGTTGGTGTTGGGTTTGGAGTTGTTGTATAAGTTGATGACGAAGCAGATGAGTTTAAGCTATTGAGAAATTTTATTGATTTGGTATCAAGTATGCCAGATGCAGGACTAATGCCCACACTTTTTTGCCAAGCTGTGACGGCATTTTTTGTGACCCTACCGAAATATTTTGTCGCAGGGCCTACCATAAATCCTTTGGAAATAAAATAATTTTGCAGAGCCACCACATCAGAGCCTGTGCCGCCAAGCTTCAGTGTTCTGGTGAATCTTACCGTAGGAGTTATCTGTCTGACTGGATACCTGTGCGATTGCATTTGAGTCACCATTGCCATTAGGTTTGATACTTGTGAAGCCACAGAGGCAGTCTGTTGTGATGGTGAAAGGGCAAGCGGAGAGTTTTCAAAATCTTGACCGAAATGAAAAGCAAGAAATGGCACAACTATTAATACAACAATTAATGCTAATAATTTTGAATACCATGTAGGCTCATGCCACTTTATGTTCATAAATAAAAAATGAATTGATAAGTTTTACTGCTTTTTCTTGTAATGATTATATGTCATACAGGACTCAATGTCAGCAGGGTTAGTTACCAATTTTTTTCCAAAAAAACGCCCGTGGAAACAAGTTGTTTCCACGGGCACCATCTTTCATATATCTCCAAGCTTGGCAAGCAACTACATTGCCTTTACCACTCGTCCCAATCCGGCCTCCAAAACAGCATTTCAAACAAAAAGACTGCAATCATGCAGTTTTTTTGTTTCAAACTTCGTAAGTCTTACCGAGAACAACACTTGCAGTTTCGTCCCTTGAGTTTTGTGCCACCAATAACAATAAGCAATATTCCTACCAATATATTAACCGTCGTACCTGTAAGGTAGCTTGTAGCTCCGAGAAGTACAGCTAAACCGATAAGAATAATGGAAAGTGGTATTACTTTGTGATGTGGGCAATTACACACTTTTGCTTGAGGATTCATCTGATCCATAGATTTGTAAAATAAATATTTTTTAATTAAATTTGACTTGGTTTAAGTATAACATAGGCGATTTTTGTGATACCCAGGCGAGTCCTCGGCAACTCATTCATCAATCAATATAAATAAAGCAGAATGTTATAATCTGACTGAATATATTTTGATTTTTTTCTTTGAGAGCCATTTAATAAAACGATGAAAAAATTTATACTAATTTTAGTAATAGTAGCGTTTGTCTTAGGTTTGACCTATATTTTTGTCATTTATCATCCAGTTTTGACACAGCCACAAGCGGTAGTAGTTCCTGAAAAACCATCATCTCCTGTTTTGAACTCAAACGTCCAAGACCTGAAGCTCGAGGCTGAATCCGTCATGTCGATGTGGGTCAATAGTGATGGTAGCCAAGAAAAAATTCTTTTTGAAAAAAATCCAAGCGAACAGCTTTTGATGGCCAGTCTTACGAAGCTTATGACAGCTGATGTAGTTTTGGAAAATTATAATCTTTTCGATAATGTCACGATAAGCTCAGAAGCAGTGACCGAAGGTGGTTATTTCAAGGCAGGTGATGTTGTAACTGTAAAAGATCTACTTTCTACCATGTTGATGGGGCAAGACAATATAGCCGCATATGCTTTGTCGGAAAAAATCGGCCCGGATAAATTTGTGGCACTTATGAATCAGAAAGCCAAAGATCTAGGGCTTTCGAGCACTTATTATGCCAATTCCGTGGGTTCCAAATTGGCAAATCATACAACAGCCAATGATTTGAAAATGTTAGTGAAATGGTTGCTTAAAAATCAACCACAAATCTTTGCCATATCAATAATGCCCGAGTACAAAATTTATGATTCAAAAGGAACCTTGCGTTATATAGTGAAAAATGCGGACGTGTTACTGGCTGACCATTCTATAAGTTGGGCCGACCAAATAATTGGTAGTAAATTGGCAAACAATGAAACAGCGGGGCAATGTATTCTGGTTGTTTTGAAATCGCCAGATAATAATGGTTATGTCATTAATATAATTTTGAAATCCAAAGATAGATTCGGTGAAATGAAAAATTTGGTCAATTGGGTTTTGGAGTCGTATAGTTGGAGTCACTAACATTTTTTGAAAAACAAAGCCCACGATTACCGCTAGGTAATCGTGGGCGAGCATCACGGCATGACGCTGTGAGCTACAGAAACAAACTTGCAGTTTTGAGGAAGAAGCTCTCTTGCAGTCTTATCGATGGTTTCTGCAAGTTTATCAGAATGCATCGTTTCAAGATTGTGGTCCCGTCCATAGCTTTCAAGAACGGTGCTTGAGACGTTTCTTTGTCCGCTCAGGTTTTCGTGTATCACGGTAACGATGATTTTCATCAGTTCCTGCTCCCTTGAGAAGTTGAATCAATTTGTGCCGTTAACGAACGGTTACAACCACCCACGATTGTCGCAAAAACGAAGAATGATTAGTCCAACAAGGCAGGTGATCAAACCTTGCGTTGTCGCACCGGTCACACTTTCTCCTGGATTTGGGCTGACCAGTCCTGTTGCCATAATCAAGGAAAAAACGAAGTAAGTCGCACCGTAGCAGGAGCAAAGAACTCCAGCAGTGATAGCCATAAAAACAGCTATGATGGGTGGTTTGTGGATCCTACGTCCACACTCGTTCTCATCGAAGTTTCTCCGTTTTTGAGGTACTGGTGAATCCTCATACACCCTACCTTTTATTGTCAAAAAGTAAAGAAAAAAGAACCGCCCAAGGAAGCGCGGTTCCCAAAACGGTTGTTACTTGGTGGCATTTGACACGGATGGCTCCCAATTCCAGTTTGGTAACCAAAGCTTGCAAACTTCACGTGCGACTTCAGTGAGTTTGTCCTTTTCGGGATGATTATCGACCCTGTCTGGTTCGGTATTGTAGTAATGCCTCGGAACGATAAACCAAAAAGATTTTTCTTTTTCTGGCCTGTCATCCCGCAGTAAAATTGTTACTGCCATACACCTATCTCTCTTGAGCCGATAGAACAACCCATTGAACTCCATCCTTTTCGCAAAGACTGGAAAGAGTTTGTGAAGTTCTTCACGGTTCATTGGCGGGTCCTCACCCTTTTCATCCAGCAACTTTCCCACGGTTGTGAGAAAAAGTTTGACCGCTTCGCGTGCTTTCTTGCGAGCAGGAGTCAGTGAGAGCAGATACTCTTCCGTATCGTCTTTCTCGCGAACAGAGAAAGTTTTCCCAGCGTGAGGGTCACGACGGCTGAAACCCATCGCATAATCCCATTCATCATGACAAAGTCCCATTGGTCGCTTCTCCGTAGTTGAGGTACAAGTGAATCTTCATACACCCTACCTTTTATTTTTAAAAAGTAAAGACCACCATATATCAAGGTCGAACCTTGATATATTAAGCTTTCTTGTAAAAGAAAAGACCACCTTTCGCGCATTGCTACTAAGTGGTCCCGTTTTTTCTAATCGTCACGATTGATGTATTCAACCGCAACACGAAATGCTTCAGCTTCGCTGTTTTCTCCAGTAAAGTCATGAGCCATGATTTTGCCAGGAATTATTACTTGCCACGGATTGATTCCTCTTGAATTGGCTGGAAAAACTTTCACCATGTGTCCTGAAGAGCTCTGCCAACATCCAATTTTTTTCTGCCAACGAAACAAGTGTCCAAACTCTACTCGGTCTGGCCTTCCCCGTATCTGTGGACTAGGCATTGCTTTCATAGCGTGGTTTCCAGTCTCCAAGTCAGAGTATGTTGAACTGTTCTCATCTGAAAATATCATTGATACGTCAAAACAGCAACTACGATTGCATTTGAGTAAAGATGGATTTATTATTACGACATTATGATTAACAAACAAGAAGCGAGAGATAGTGCTTTGAATTTTTTACAAGCTCAAAACGTTGGAGTAGTTGCCACAGTTGACACTTCGGGACAGCCAACAGTTTCTCCAGTATATTTTGCAACCAAAAAGGATTTTACAATTTATTTTTTGACCAGCAGTAGTACCCAAAAGCACAAAAATATTGTCGAAAACGACAAAGTGGGTTTTTCGGCTGGTTTCGGTCCTGATTACACTTCTATCGAAATGCAGGGCAGGGCAGTGATTGTGAATGGTATTGAGGTTGTAGAATCTTTGGCTTTAATAGCCAAAGTCCAGCTTAGAGTGCCTATGGCCAATTGGCCCATAACTATGATTGAGTCGTTCAAAAAGGCAGACCTGATGATTTACAAAATTATTCCAGAGCATGTTTCATTCTTAAACATTGATTTAGGCAAGCACCCAGAATCAATTGCCGATTTTGTATATCAAATCGTTCTATAAATAAAAAATTTTTATTATTAAAAACCGCCCGACCCAGAAGACCGGGCGGTCTCTAGGTAGAGCGGTAGGGAGGATGCGGTTGCTAGTCCTCCCAGTAATACTTGCAACGAGCAAGGCCGTGTTTTTTGAGGAACTCCGAGATCAGTTTGTTGGACTGATTCAATCCCTTATCATCCCAGCTGTAGTCGTTCACTAGCAACGGATCGAGGTAAAATCCGAATCCTTGTTTGGCCACTGATCGATGTAGCAGGTTGTCAGCCTCCTTTCGGAGTTGCGGATAGTGAACGAGACGCAGGTCGAACATTTCATGAGTTTCTTTGGTCGAAAGGTTGCGGTACTTGCACCATTCGTAAGCCCAAAAGAAATCTTCGAAATATCCGCCAAGTGTGGGATGACCTTGATACAACTGATACAACTTCTTCCCGTCTTTATTGCTGAACTGGATGACCTTGATCATGTCGCTGATGACCGCCGGCCGAAAGAGAGTGTCAGCCGGCCGACGTACAGCTCTCACCATCTTTACGCAGTTGTGATAAGTGGCTTCATTCGCCACCGAGTCACATTTGGCCATCGTTTGCGCACCCGCCAGGGTTGGCACAAACAACAGTAACCAGACTAACGTTTTCACGGTATCCTCGCTTTGAAAGGTTCTAATTCCATTATAGCACAATGGTTACTTTTGTCAACTATTAATTCTGCGACCAGGGCTCTCGACTTATAGTCGCAGTACACTCTTCAAATTTTTTCGTGAATTACCACTCAAAATATATTCAGGGTTTTCGAGTCCTTAAGAAAGTTTCACTTTCTTTCGCGTGTAGCAAAAAAAACCCCAAGGGTGTTTTTCTTGCTCCCCAAGTATGACCTAAATATACCTTTGTTTTTTAACAGAGAGTATATGGAACAAATGGCTCAAAGGTTGGCGTTAATTAAATTGATGAGGCGAACTGAAGAATTACAAAATGTATAACTTTGACATTCAAAAAGAAGGTTTAACCCGAGCAACAGGATACTATAACTAATCTATTCTTTTGGGCGTAACTAGTTTTCATGAAGCAACTAAGGAAATACTTGATTTTTTGAGTAAATAGCTTTTCACGGTATAATAATGCTTATTCAAGAGTTAAGGAAGAATTTGATAACCATTAAGTCAAATTATTATGAGTTTTTTATCGAACATATTAGGAGGAAAAAAAGAAGAAAATAAAAAATTGATTATTCAAGATGCAAATTCTTATCTAGATAAAATTAAAGCCACCAAATCTATACCCGTAATAAATTCAAATTTAATGCTAGATAAAGGAGAAAGTGCATTTTGGGAAGAACCTAGCAAAATGTACGAAACTAGAACTGTGAGAAAAAGTTCTGGAGGATATGCTGGTGTAAGACTTATGAAAGGGTTGAGTGTTGGTGGATATTCAGGAAGTTCGGAGGGTACACAAGAATGGAGAGAGATAGATCAGGGGCGACTTACATTAACAAATAAAAGAATTGTGTTTGACGGAAACAAAGAAAATAGAATAATCCAGATAAATAAAATTATAGGAGTTAATGTTTTTTTAGGTAGTGTGCGGATCTCTGGGGTTGGAAAGACTAAAGATACAGAATTTTCAACAAAAAACCCTTATATTTTAGGCGCACTTATTAATCTTGTGAATAAAACTGAAAATCCCCTAGATCTTAGTGGAGTTAATATTGATATTCAATTTCAATAGTGATTTTGAGACATGGCGGTTTCAACTCCGTGCCAAACAACCAGTTAATTATTTTAAAAACTTAATAAGAATAAAAATATGGATAAAATACCTGACATAACAAAACTAACCTGGCCATTGAATGTCTCTATTATGGGAACAATATTTTCTGTATTCGCATTAATATATGATAAAGATTTTATCTACTACGGGTTTTTAACTTTTCTACTTGGCATTGCATGTCATTTTGTAGACATGATCTATGTATCTTATGGAGGAAGTGACAAACCAATAAAAGCATGGCACGTATTTTTTGCACAGGGAGTATTTATGTTTGTTTGGGTACTTTCACTACTGATAATCTATAACTAAACTGGTTCCAACTTCGTACCACACGGCCAGAAACAATAGCTCACTCTATCCTCTAACATCCTGTTAAACGCGTTAAACTCATTATTACAAGGAGTTTGGAGTGGTTTATATACAAATGGATATTGGACCACGAAAAACCTTAGGGAAACTTAGGTTTCCATAATTGCCAAAAAACTTGGGTTTTATTAGCAATTATTATTAAAAACCTTAGGTTTTATAAGGTATCTATAATGGACCAAAATCTTGGGTTTTATTGGGAATTGTAATTCAAAAAACCCAAAAAATCCCAAAGTTACTTAATCACTTCTCGTGTCCTACTTCCTTCTTCCGGTCCTATCACACCTCTTTTTTCAAGCATGTCCATTAACTGTTCTGCACGAGAGTACCCTATGCCCAATTTTCGTTGTAGATATGATATTGATGCGTTGCCTTTGGTTACGACAGCCTCACGAGCTTCTTCATACAAATCATCGTGAGTTTCAGAAGGATCATTTGTCGTGACTTCTTTAGATAAGAATTTTTGCAAGTAACTAAATTTTTTATTCTGCCACCATCCTGCTGTGTAGAAAACAACTAAAAATAAAACTAATGTAGTTATCGCATTCTCCGTGCTACCACATCCCGTATTGTATCCACAATCTTGAAATACAAACGCTAGAATAATACCAAACACCCAAATAACAATGAGTTGAAGCTTGGTAATGTTATAGATTTTTTTCATAATTATTTTATTTAACGAATGTTGCTAAAAAACTAAATATTACTCAATTGTTATGTTCATTTCGACTTTGTACCGCAGTACTTACGCTCATTAATAAGATACCCAAAGCAAGCCACGGATTGCCGAATGTCCAACAGAGAAACAATCCCACCAACAAAGTAGTCCATATAGTTATGATTTTTCCTGTCATATCTTTATTTATTATCTTCCTTTTGATTTCTTAATAATGTATAAAAAGTCAACCCCTACCTCAGAAAACCTAGGAATTTTTGCAAGTCTTCATGCCATGATTTTGCCCACAAAGCTCTATCACAATCACGTAATGTCATCTTGTTTTCACTCGCAACAGCTTTTATCTTAGGAAGATACTCATTAAAATATTTTTCCACCACTGATTTGTCATTAGTAATATCAGAATATCCAAATAAACTACGCACACGAATATCATAAACAGTAAATTCTGTCGGATATAGAATAGTTAGAATTGCAGATGCCATAGCAAGCCTTATGCCTTTTCTATTTTTTCCATCACTCTCTTTCAGCAAAATTCTCAGTCTTTCTTCAGTTGAAACCGCAGAAGAGATTGCTCTTGTTAACGTCTCTACGTCTTTCTCACCCAAGTATTTCAAATGCACCTTTGCAAATCGTGACTTCCACTCTGTAATCATAAAAAACTGCTCTCGTCCTAAATAGCCATGTTTTTCGAAGAAAGGTTGTACCTCATCTTCAAGGTATTTTTCAAGCCAATAGTATTTTAGATATTCTTTAGTTTTCATACAAAAAGCCCACCACATGGGTAGTGACCGAAGTCACTCATACCAGTTTCCTGATATGGCCTAGGAAGACAACCCCATATGATGGGTTTTTTGCCTTCCTAGGACTTTTTTCACCATGCCAGTGTTGTTACTGGTTTAGGCTACTTACTCGCTATTTAATTGTAGCTCAAATTATAGCACCAAGGGCTAATATTGATATGCGACTATGAATGTGGAATGATTGCATATATATGCCTACGAATATTGAGCAACAGAAAGAAATTTTCTTAAATCTACTGCGCCATTCTTTCAAATTGCAACAGAAAGATAAAATTTTGATAAAAGGAAGCATTTTAAAAGAAAATGGCTTAGATACGGATACTTTTTGGAAAGTTATTTGCCCACTATTTAAAAAAGAGGGGGTTTTAAGAGATTTCAAAACCTTTAACCTTTCTGACCTAAGTTCATCATCATTTTATGAATCACACCCAGAATATCGATCAGCGATAGATAATTTGAAAGAACTGTTTGAGGTTAGGGATGGAATCAGACAAAGAACGTATGGCACATATAAAGATATTTATGAGGAAATAGAGGACGCTAAGAATAATATTTTAGAAAACTTCGAGTATGAGTTTATTGTGGACATCAACAAAATTAAAAAATCAACCGATCAGAGTGTTACATCCTACAGACATCCATTGTCAGAAATAAAGAACGCGAAGATTAAAATGATTGATATATTGAAAGATGGCACTAAACTCAAAAAGGTTACAATTTTTATAAATACCAACTACGCACACCCAAAAGAGTTTTTGAGAAGGAAAAACTGGGGGTTGATGTATCAGTTAGCAGAAGATCAGCAAATACCTTATGAAAAAGGTTTCTTAGATTATTTTAATAGCAATAAAAAGAATCCACTTTACGCTAGAGAAGGATATGTGGTTACTAAAATTTTAAAGCAGGAAGGCTTGGCGATCGTTCCGGAAATAAAAATTGGACTGATTACTCAAAAAACAGTAACACTAAGGATTAATTCAGCTTAAAGAAGCTTAACAGTGGGGAAAACTTTTTCTACCTTAGTATGTAAGGGGCGTTTTGTCTCTGCTTAAAAATGTTAAGCGTTTTTTAAGCTCCACGAAAATCATACGATTACCGTGTGAATAGCAACGAAAAAGATTTTAAAAAATACATTGAGTCTACTGCTCAAGTGTTGGCAGAGATTTTTGCGTTGCAAATTCAAGAGAAGATTATTAGCCGTAACCAAAAGAGGACATATGAAGAAAAACAACATATTAGGAAACCAAGTGGACAAGGAGGGGGTGGGAAAGCTTAGACATAGATATCAATCAATATTTGAGTTTCAAGCAACTTTGATAAATTTTCTAAACTCTTTACCGGAGGTTCAAAGTAAAGCTGAACGTACCTTGGAGAGATTAGAGGAAGACTTGTAAAAATATTTATGGATGAGAATCACTACAATAAAGTGCCATCAATAGGAGAAACTGGCCACTTCAAAATGCTAAAAAAATTATCTGAGAAAGAGATAGGGTCAAAAGACGAAAGCAAAGAGTTCGTGGCAGACAGCTTCAACATGCTTTCTATGTACTCCACGATTTATCACGGTTACACGAAGGCTTTTAATCTTGAACCTGTGGGTATTCTCTTGCTAGCAATAATTGCTACTTACTCCCAAAACAATCGTATGTGCTGGCATAGCCAAGGTACTTTAGCTGAGTTAACCAAGTCGTCAATACCTACAGTAATCAAACATCTCAAAATTCTGGAGGATCTCGATCTTATTGAAAGAGGTCCCCGTCATCTTAGATACAGAGTAGTGCAATGGAAACTTGGTCCACAAGGGGAGTACAAAATGGAAGAAATTCAAAAAAGAATGAGGCAATCCAAAGAAGGGAGGATGCATCACTAAATATAAAGTTGTTTCGGACTAAAGAATCTTTAGACAATAATTAATTATAAAAAATGATAATAAATTAAATAATTAATATTCTCTAAATTCATGAAATACAAAATCTCCATTAAGTGTGTATAACTCGGTTGATTATTATTTGTTTGAATTTAATATATTATTATGAAACAAAAACTATCTGCTGTCTATGTTAGAGTTTCAACCCAAGACCAACTTGAAGGCCTTTCACTCGATGTTCAAGAAAAGCTCTGTCGTAAAAAATCTGAAGAGGAAGGTTACAAAGTGTTAACTGTTTTGAGTGACGGTGGAATAAGCGGTCACAAAGAGAGTCGTCCTGGTATGGACCGACTCAAGGAATTAATCATTACGCATGAAATATCGGCAGTCGTTGCTTTGTCATCAGATAGACTTTACAGAAACTCACGGTCCCACATAGATCTTATGGGCTTGATTAGAGAGCATGACATTCGCCTCATTTACATTAGTCAAGCAAGTCCAGAGAATAATGCTTCTTCAATAATGACTGACTCAATGCTAGCGAACATAAACCAGTTCTACAGAGACCAAATCTCAGACAAAGTTAAGGGTGCATTATACGCCAGAGTTGAAGCTGGATATTTTCCGGCACTTCCTGCTCCGGGGTATATCAATGCCGAGAACCCAAATCCTAATGCAGATAGAATTTCTCAAAGAATCATAATTCCAGATCTGATTATGGCACCTCTTATTACAGAGTTGTTTCAGCTATATGCAACGGGCATATACAGTGTTTACGACCTTGCTGACCATATGTATGAACATGGTTTACGAAGCCATAGAGGATACAAAATCTCACAAAGTTGTCTCTATAACCTCTTAAAAAATCGCTTATACATTGGAGAAGTAAGGTGGGGTAAAGCTTTTTGCAAGAAAGGTAAGCATGAACCACTAATTGATGAAGCGACCTTTAATCAAGTACAGGTCGTTATGGAAACCAAAAACCATAAAGCATGCCGTCGTCGTAAGTACCAGTGGCTTCTGACAGGTTTCCTTTACTGTGCTCATCATGGAAAACGCTATGTCGCAGAGTGGCATTAAAAAAGGAATAGCATACTACCACTGCTCAAATAGATTTGGGTGTGGTAAGTACTCTGAACAAACTCAGATTGAGGAACAGGTGGCTGAAAAGTTTAAAGACCTGCAATTTTCTGATGAGTTTACAAACCTTGTCATTGAAAAAACCAAACATTTATTCCTTGAAAAACGAAGGACATATGAAGGTCGCAAACAAGGACTGGTAAATAAGAAAACAGCCCTTGAAGGTAAACGTAAGGTCGCCGAAGACAAGCTCTTTGAAGGAATCATCAAAGACGAGGATTTTACTAGGATACGCTCTGAGTTAAGTACAGACTTGAAACAGATTGATGACGAACTTACTACACTTGAAGACCAAAAGGAGATAGATATTGATGTAGCCCAAGAAGTATTGCTTTTAACGCGCGACATTTACAAGGCCTACAAAAAAGCTTCTTTCAATCTCAAACGACAATATCTGTCATTCTTTTGGGAACGGTTTGAGGTAGCTGACGGAGTTATATTAAAATCAGTTTCCTCCCCACTTTTTGCTGAACTTTTGATCGCTGAAAAAGCATATTTCAAAAACCCGAACTCAAAAAATGTTGAGAACATTAGTGATTTTGGGGGTGTTATATTAACTGACCTTCGGCTCCGAACCGTTGAGGCTATTAGAACTTGGATCAATAATACTCCGGATGAAATCTATGTGCCAGAACTAGTATAGACAACCCTTACCCTCGGCATTGATAGCCGGCAGGTGGAACAGTACTAGTTGGGATGAATCAATCAAAGGCACGGCAAATTAAGCCTTTAGGGTACCCTTACCCAGCTTTCTAGTGAAACTCGATTTTGGCCAATTCCCAAAAAAGTTTTTCCAAATTTTTACTAAAAGTGTATCTTTCTATTACTTAACATTGAAAGTCATTCCTTCTTTTTCAAAAAAGGTGGCAAGATTACAGTAATTTACCTGAAGTTCTTTACATAGAATAGGAATTTTTGGTTTTGTAATATTTCCATCCGGTGTTTCATAGGTGACTACAGTGCAACCGTACAATTTTGCTACAGCAACGACGAATGCATCAGCACTAAATGGTCTTGGCTTTTTGTATTGTGATACAAGTGGATATTTATTTACAATTTTAGAAACTATATTAAGTTGTTCTTGCGAAATTGGGACCACGCATATCTTAAATTGCTTGAACCATATTACTAGATCATCTGTCCCAACTCCTATTTCTTTTTGTACTTCTTCAGGCACGATAATTGTTCGGTCCTTCATCATTTTTCCAATATGTTCCCACAAAGCAGAAAAAGGTACGGGTTTATAATGGAGTCTCCAACCATTTACAAAAGCGGATGTATCAAAACAGTATTTTGCATTCACGATTGAGTCGTCCATAATAATTAGATATGTGCTTCAATTTCAGAAATATGCTTCGAGGTGGTCCCTAAAAAGTTAGATACGTCTGCTAGCGTAATACGATTTTCGTTCATACTGCGTAATACAAGAGAGGTAAAAGCCCGCCCATTTTTACTGATGATTTTTCGATACTGCGGGATTGGAGCACTTTTCTTTTTTATTTCCTTATACTCCTGAAATCCCTTCATGAGCTCATTTCGTTTTCGTTCATATTTTTTTTCGTCGAGTACTCCAATTTGGACAAGGCGACGGTAAATCACTTCTTGACTCACTCTAAAAGTTATAGCAAGGTTTTTTATATCTTCCAAATCCCAATTTTCAAAATTGATTCTGCTGAGCTTGTTTACGATATCATTAGATTTAAAATCAGAAATTGGAACAAGAACAGATGCAGAAAATTGATTACAAAATTTTTCTACCTTTATGTAGTCGTACGAATTTCTAGAAAAATTATTTGGGGTACACACACCTGATCTATGTAACAAAATATGACCAAGTTCGTGGAATAGAGAAAAAATACGTCTATTCTCATGTTCTGCTGAATTTATCACCACCACATAGGGTTTTTCATCAGCAAGACAAAAAGCACTTATATCGTCCTTCGGCAGACTTTGTTGTAGTACAAAAATACCAAGCCTCTCAATAGCATCTTTCCATCCCCTAAGTGCAGTCGCGGGATTAGACCACTTTCTTTTTTCATCTGGGTTTACAGAAAGTAGCGATAAAAAATAAACTCCTACTTTTTCTGGATCATCAGTGATCTCTACAGTCTTAAATGGATATTTTATCTCCTCTTCCTGAAGGTCTTGAATTATTGATTGAGCATATCGACCTTTCCTTACAGCAGTCATAACTTCATGAGAAAAACTATCAGTCTCAGAGGAAAAAACAATACGAAAATCTTTTGGAACCACAGCGTCTTGAGGTGCTTTCTGCAAGAGAAAATAAACCATAGGAACTTTGTAGACCTCGGCCATTTTTTTTACTTGTACCAATGTAAGGGAACCTCTTTCTTCTTCTAATTTTCGTATCTTATCTTCAGGTATTTTTAGCTTTTTAGAAGCATCTTTGATAGTGTAACCAGATAAGTATCTGCCATATTTTAATATTGATGGTTCAACTTGGATTTGAATAGAACGTGCCATACGAAAATTATACTAGATTAAAGTGTTTTTATATACACACCTGAATTTAATATGATCACAGATCTATATAAAGCGTCAATATTTTCCTATGGGCTCGACAGTTTTTATAGTTTCACATAATTGATGGGTGATGGATTGGAACTTTTTTAGGTTCTATTCCCTGAAAAGAATGCGATCAATTTTTATCACGGCAACTTGTGTTGCTCTTCAGACTACCGGTATATATGTACATCGGCATCAATATTTGTGCGTGCATTGTTCTACCGGTATTGGTTTGATTGAAATGGCGTCTGCAATAGTAAAAACTTTTCCATTTAGATTTTTACACGAATCACATGAGTCATGCGTAGATAAAACTTCTACACCTTTCACAACATCTGATTTTAAATAACTATCAAAACTATTATCTTGCGCTTTTAGCCTCATTTTATATCCAATTTTACGCATGTCACCATCATTTTTGCTCTCTTTTTTAAGAAAATCAGCCATTTCATAATATATAGTACCCACAGCCAACACGTGCTAGCTCAAGTGTCAAGGGGCATTCGAGCGCTCACGTCGCTCTATATAGTCATAGCATACCTGCTGAGTGCAGTATTCAAAACAAAAAACCACCAAACAAGTGGTTTTTTGTTTGATATAATAATCGAAATTATGAATAATGGTGATTTCTTTTTCTTGGTTTTTTTGGCAACGATTGTCCTGTCTAAAATATTGTGTTTAGTCAAAACAAGACATAGTCCGACAATCAAAGGTTTCCGAACTCATCACTACATGACAGGTCTCCTCATTGTTCTTATTTCACTGTTTATTTCGAATATAACACTGTTTGCTATCGGTTTGGGATTGTTTATCGACGAAGCCCCATTGTTTATTAAATGGAGAAAATGGACGTGGAAAGATAACTACTCGCTTGAGTCTTTTTTGATACTTTTGTTCCTAGTGTTGTTTGTATACATTTTTCGTAATAATCTTTTGCTGATCTCAATTTAGCCCCAGATCTTAGATAGTTTAGGACATAATTAGTGTAATATAAGCGTATGAAGTCACCAGAAGTCCCCGAAAACCCTCTATTGAGCCGAGAAATAGACGAAACCGGTGTTGAAGCTGGGAATGCACATTCTCCACACCAAGAAGCAGTTCAGCACGTTGAAGCTCATCGTGACCTATTTGAGCACTATGCTCATGGAGCGATTCACGTACTTCCGGCCCCAGAAGGATTGGACACTTTTGCTTTCGATTTAAAGACAAACACCATTTACGTAAACTCACGTTTCTATAAAGACCTCGGTTTTTCAGAAGAAAAAACAACGTTTGCTACCCTTCACGAAATAGAGCACTTACTAGAAAAGGTACAAATGCTTTCTGAAAGAGGGGGAGATAAAAAGTTTACAAAGTACCTTGATCAAATACAAAAATCAAAAGCATTTGGTGTCATGGACAATTGTGTTGCCGATATTCATGAAAACAGAACTGTGGTTCAAAGAACTCATGGAGGTTTTCGAGATATTGAAGAGCAATGCTATACAGAGGATTTATTTCCCACAACCGATTTTACTGAACAACCACTTCATATTCAATTACCGTACGCCATTCTTCGAGAGGCACGAGTTCCTGGCGAACCATGCACGGTTGCTCCAGAGGTAAGACAAGCAGTAGACGAGTTGCGGGCAATCAAATCAAAAGATGGTACTAGCCTCATGGATGTTATGACACACCCAGATACCCCAATGTCGACACGACTTGCTCTTCAAAATAAATATGTTTGGCCCAGAGTTCAAGAGCTTCTGAAAAAGGATGTTGAGAAAGAGAAGGAGAAATCCAAACAGGAAAAAGGTGAAAAAAGAGAAGGAGAAGGTAAGGGTGAGTCCGACGACGAAGAAGGAGAAAGTGATGGAAATGATGGAGGAGGCCAAGAACAAAAGAAAGAAAAAAGCAAAACTTCAAAAGATAAAAAGGGTTCTGGAAAACAAACTAAGAAAGAAACCAAAGGAGGAGCAGGTCAACCTGACCCCAATGACCTCTTCAAGGATGCTTACGCAGAGGCCGATAGACGAGTGCCGAATGCTGTACCTCATGACCAGATGAAAAAGGCACTCGATGAATGGAAAGAAGCGAAAAAGGACGATCCGCTTTTGCGTGCTGACAAAGAATGCGCAGAACGTATAGGTGTGAAGCCTGAAGACTTGCGTCAGTATCGCAGGATTGTTTCATCATTGGAAGATATTAAGAATCCAGATACCAATGAAAGTGTAATTGCCGAACTTCGTGCTCTCATTTCCAAAATCATATCCGAAAGACGAAAACCATCATTTGCTCCTCAGTATCCACTAGAAGAGGGAGAAGTCATCAATGATCCTGCTACGCTCGTAGCAGAGGCAAAATCTGGCAATTTAAATCCCAAGGTATGGGAGACACTAGAAGTGCAAGAGCGTCATGGTCAAAAGTTTGGTGAGGTTGAGATTACGCTTGTGTGTGATAGATCAAGCTCTATGAGGGGGGATAAATTGTCAGAACAAAGGAAAGCGGCAGTTCTTTTTATGGAGGCTCTCAAGGAGTTTGCCGATCAAGCGGAAGAAGAAAGGGTTAGTCTTATTAAACCCCTAGAAATTAGGTCGGAAGTATACACTTTCCAACAAGATGAGGGAGATGAAACGCCAGTGAAAAGAATGTCAAAAGAATTAAGTGAAAAGGATCGTATCGACACAGCATCCGTTCTCTCATCCGCTCCGGGAGGCACCACAGATTTTGTTCCTCTCGAAACAATTGCTCAAGGTCTTGACCCAGAAACAAAAAAGAAAATGAGCGAGGGAGAATTGAAAAAAATCGTTATTGTATTTACTGATGGTGAAAGTAATGATCCATCTCGGGTCAAAAAGATATTAGAAAAATTACGAAAAGATGGAGTGGTAACCGTTGGGGTTGGGGTTACTGCTGAGGGGACACCGGCATTGGTCACGTATGCGCCAGATGCTCGTCTTGCTAAAACTGCCACGGAACTTCCTCTTATCTTAGGTGAACTTCTCAAGGAGCATCTTTCTCATGTATAATATCCTTGAAAACCTTGATTCAATGATTGCTTACCTCTTGCAGAAGTATCATTTTTGTAGCATATTACATTCATGACAGAACGCATGCCAATTGACGCAATACCTGATGGCCCGCTGATCGAAGAAGGAGCAGAAGACGTTACTTCTTCCGAAGAAGAGCTTAATTTTCATGAACTAGCACGCATTAGGGCAGAACTTCGTCGATCTCTGGAAGATCTTGGTATTTCATCTGGCGCAGTGTTGAAAAGCTTTCGGGAGGGGGCATCAGTTAAAGATGCAACAGAAATTGCAGTAGCAGACAAAAAGGGAGCAGAAAAAATGCTTGCTGAAGCATATATTGATGAACTTGCAAGAATCGATGAAAAGGCTCACGCATATAAACTCCAATCTGTTGAGCTTGGTGGACGAACAATTCCTAAAATTAAAGATGCGCAAAAAGAATTAGAGCAAGAAAAAGAAACAGCTGACAAGAGAAGTTGGATTAATGAAGAAACAATAGTACGGGAAATTGGTCCAGTGTTTGAAGAACTTTCTGACTTAGAAAAGCAGATTGCTGATATTACCGATTTTGAACTCCGCCGTCTAAGGGAGAGTGCAGCTGACCCATATGCACGTCGCACTCATGAGAAATTGCTTCGTACGATTCAAACTGAACGAGCCGAGCTAGAGTCAAAAGAAAGAGCAGGACGTCTCGAGCATCCAGTAGAATCTCGTGCCGTTGATCTTGTTGGCTATGCCCAAGGTTTACATGAGGCAGGACATATTGCACCAACCCCTTCTGTGGAAGAATATTTGCATGAAATCAGTACCAGAATGATTGGTGGTAAGCCTATGTTTCTTCATGGCCCTACAGGTACTGGTAAAACATCCCTTGCTCGTTTTGCGTCGGCGCACCTCACCGGCAAAGAAGCAGAGATGATTTACTGTAATCCACAAACTCGGGAAACTAATATTCACGGAAAAGAGCGTATTCGTCCTGCTGGAAAAGACAATGCTTCGATTGAAACTTTCTTTGATTGGGGACCACTCGCAAAAGCGATGCGAGATGGTACCCCGGTTGTATTTGATGAATTCACAGCTTTACCTAAAGAGCAGATGGCCATGATCAAGGGAATCATGTCTGCCAAAGTGGGGGACACGGTACAAATCACAGGAAATGGCCCGACTGTTATTGCTCCTGGTTTCCAAATGATTTTTACCGCTAACCTAAAAAGTGAGAAAAACCCGGAACGACAAGATATTCCGCCCGAGGTTGCCAACGAGTTTGACCAAAATAATTTACATATTGGATATACCCCCAAAGAAGAAGCGTATGACATTATGCTTGCCCGTTTCATGAATCCAGATGGAAGCATTGATCTTTCGGATTATGACTTGACTGTAACACTCCCGAAGTTTTGTGAAGCACTGTACGAAATCCAAACTGCGTATACTGGTGAAGCCAATGAAGACACAGCACAGCTTACTGGCACTCTTGGCACTGGCAAACGACCTGGTTTGAAAAAACTTGTCATGAATCAACGTACCGTAGAAGCAGTTATCGATGGCTGGAATATTGAAAAAGCACGAGGTAACGGCACTTCATTTACAGAATTTCTTGATGGCAGGCTTAGTTCCTCTCTCACTTTCAAGGAATATCCAGAAGGGGATCGAGTACTGGCGGCAAAAATCCTTGCTTCCAAAGGTTTTCTTCGAACAAAGACACCACAAGATCTTGAGTTACCAAAAAATACGTTTGATTTCGATGCTGCAAAAAAACTTCGTGGAAATGGAGAGGCTACCCAGGCACTTCTCTCTAAATCGAAAGATGTCAAACACCTCTCACTCAAAGATGTTGCCCAGCTTGACCCTTTTGGTGTACGCAAACTTGCAATGGCTGAAAGAGCCAGTGAATTTATTAGTCCAGAGGACGAAAAAGAAGAGACGAAGGACAATGGGGAAGTTGATGCAGAACAACTGAAAGCAGAAAATCAACTTTTCATAAGTGATACTTTTAGATCATGGTACAGCAGTCCCATGACACCTGAGGAACAAAACCATACACCTGTCATTGTCGGCCCTGAAGATCTAGCGTGGGAGAATCTAAAACAGGATATTGATCCTAATTTGTCAGGCGAGTATACCCTCAACCCAGAAACCCAAGGACTTGATTTTGAGCAAGCAAAACTATTCACCCCTGACCTTACAAAGTTCAATGGGAAACCACTTGCAGAGGTAGCAGAACATATCGTTGCTACTTACGGAGATAAGTACTACATTCCTGGCCTTGAATACTGGAAATGGTTGATTGAAAATCCTGACAAATCACCAAAAGATCTCAAAGATGGCAATTACCACTTCTTTTTTGGTAGTACGCTTCGGAATCGCGGCGGCCGCTGGGGCGTTCCGTATTTCTACTGGAGCGGTGACGAGTGGAACCGTGGCGCCGACGGATTGGGCAGCACTTGGGGCAGCGATGGCCGTGTCGTTCTCCTCGAGAAATGATCTTGTCTTTTGATACTTTCTTTTCCTTTTGAATCTTGATTTTTCGCTGTTTGCTCTTGCCGCATTTTTGTATTTGATATAATACAAATGCACTTTTGAATATGTATGCGAACAATACGTTTGAGGTTTGCATACCACGGTGCCGAGATGAGTCACTCCTGAATTTTCTGCGAGCCGTGTTGGCTTAAAGAAAAGTGTGATTGACTTTCATTGTCAAAAAAACAAGATACAATCTGTAGAGAAAGCTAAAGCATTACGATGCTGAAAACGAAAACTTCATTGCGACTGGTCTGATACTTTTTGAGTGAGATAGATAGTATAGGTGGCTTTCTCTACAACGCTTCGGAATCGCAACGGCAACTGGAACGTTCCGTATTTCAACTGGAACGGTGACAAGTGGAACCGTAACGCCAACAGATTGGACAACACTTGGAACAGCAATTACCGTGTCGTTCTCCTCGTTATTATTTCTTGTTTCCACTCAGCTCTTTTGAGGAAAGGCTGAGTGGTTTTCTTTATTATTTAGGATTCTTATCAGTTTCCAGCTTCTTGGTAGTCTGGTTTTTCCACCCATAGAGCATTCTTCCGATTTCTTCCGCCTTGGTAGATAGAGAGATAAATTGTGTTGCTTCTATTCCTTTTAGTTCATGAATGGCAAAGAGCATAAACTTGAGCGCGTCGTTCTTTCCGATTGCTCGGGTGATGTAGAAGACTCTGTTTTCTACTGGAGAAAATTGTGCCAAAGCGATAGTTTCAATGACTTCCGCGAATAAGGCATCGATTCGGATTCCAAGTGAATATCGCAGCGGTTTTTTTATGTGATGTGAAAGTATGGTATGCCACTCAACATAGAGCGCAAGCATTTTCGCAGCGATTCCCGAGAGCTGCGGGGGGGGGGGGATCATAGGTTATTTAGTATACTGAGTTCTAGAGATTGAATACTATCATGCAACCATTTGAAAATATATTTTCCCTCGAGAACCTATTTAGTAGCTGGAATGAATTTCGTCAGGGCAAAAAGGTAAAGTCTGACGTTGCAGAATTTGCAAGTGAGCTCATTTCTCATTTGTCGTTACTTCATCATGATATTCACAGTGACAAGTATAAACATGGTGGGTATATGTATTTCAAGATTTCTGATCCTAAACCAAGGAATATTCATAAAGCTTCTGTAACTGATCGTGTCCTGCACCACGCATTGTACCGCTCTTTCTATCCATATTTTGATAAGCTTTTCATCCACGATTCATACTCCTGTCGTATCAACAAAGGAACCCATCGAGCCCTTGCTCGCTTCGATTCCTTTGCTCGCAAAGTAAGCAATAATCATCTTCAAACAGTCTGGGTATTGAAATGCGATATCAAGAAATGTTTTGCCTCCATTGATCATGATGTTCTCAAAAACCTTCTTCAAAAACACATTACTTGTGAGCGAACACTGAGGGTTGTAAATGAGGTTATTGATAGTTTTCATTTTGAACACTCCCGCAAAGGTATTCCATTAGGGAATCTCACGAGTCAGCTGTTCGTCAATATCTATTTAAACGAACTTGATCAATTTGTTAAGCGTCAGTTAAAAGCAGAGCACTACATCCGCTACGCTGATGATTTTGTCATAATGAGCACCGACAAGGAGTGGCTCCTGAGTGTTCTGAAAGATATGGATGTATTTTTGCATACACATCTTAAACTCACGCTCCATCCTAATAAGATTTCTATTAGTACAGTCGCCTCAGGTGTTGATTTTCTTGGTTGGACCCATTTTCCCAATCACCGTGTTCTACGTACCACTACCAAAAAGAGAATGATGCGAAATTTGAAAGAAAATAAAATGAAAAAGGAATCGCTTGCTTCATACATGGGACTTTTAAAACACGGCAATGCCTACAAATTAGAGAAGGGGATAGAGGTTATTTCGTAAGGCTTATCACTTTATTTTTCAAGCAGATCTTACTCTTGAAACATCCCAACAGTTCCCTTTTCTCTACTTCAGAACCTTCTCGCAGGATATATTTTGCATAGTTTCGTATATCTATATCACCAATCTCAATTTGGTCTTTAACGCCAAGCAGTACTCTTTGAAACTTTTTGAACCTGCTGACTTCTTCTTTAATTTTTTCCTTAATACCAATTTCGTCAAGATCAACTCGGTCAATGAGTAGCTCAAACTGCTTAGCAAAAAAATCGCTAGACTTCATAAACCCTTCTAGTTTCCTGTTAAGCGATTGCCATTTTTTGTCAGGACTTAATTTAGGTATATTTCTCTCTTAAAATAACTCTTTCTATATATTCATCGGAGTATTTATCGCTGTCCGGTATTAGTTCTCGAAATTTTTATATTGAGATCATGAAGATTTTTATTCTGTTGAAGGAGGATCATTTCCTAGAATACATTCTGAATAAGTAATTTCGCCCTTTTCCTCAAATCGGCCATTACCACCCTTCGTCCAGAATACGATGGAATCATCCGTGTTTGCAAAACGCATACCATCTACCGAAAGCATATGTTGCAGATCAAACACTCTTTTATCACTAAGGAGTATATTCACGCTGTTGAAGTTATCGTAGTAGACAGCTCTAATTGTTTTTCCATCTATACAGACATGAAAATCTATTTTTGAAGCCTCCTCATTCTGTTTGATCAGTACTTCTTTATATTTGTATCCAGAATAAAATCCAAGAAAAAGTAAGCAGAAGATGGTGAGTAATACTTTCCAGTTAATTTTTTTCATTTTTGAATTTTGATTCTTCAGAATCTTGTCCCTCTTTTGCTTCAATAAGTGCATCAACAACAGCTAGTCGAAGTGTCCATTTTTTAAGCATTTTTTCAATAGGGCCAGTTTCTTGAAATGTTTTTGAGGTACCTACTAATTTTGTAAGCAACTCCTCTATTTGCACCACTAATTTATTTTTTCCTTCTGGGTTTAACATAAGATCACTTTAAACACTTCTTTTTAAAAGCCAATAAACTTTAGAAAACTTAAGATTTTTTGAGAAATGATGTTAAACAACCCCTTTTTCGGCTCATCCTTTTGAGCCTGTGTGGTACTTGCAGAGCTATCTTCAGAGTGTGTCGTCAAACTTGTAGTAGCTAGTCCTATCAAATCAATATTCTGCGTAGGTTCTTGTCTTTTTGGTTCTATATTGATTTTAGCATTGATCAATTTCTTTGCTGGTATCGTTACTGGTGGGATAACGATAGGTTGTGGTTCTGGCACAACATTCCATTCACAGATTCCTTTCTCCTTATTGTACCAACTGTTGGGTCCATATTCTTTTGCGCAATAAGATACAACGGGAGTACATTGGCTAACCCCATAAATAACTCGGCCACTTGTTCCAAGGATATAGCCATTGTTGCAAGTACAAACTTGTTTTGATGTGTCAAAATAGCTATCATTCCCGATTCTTTCGGCACAATAGTTTGTTTCTGGAATACACTGACCACTTTTTCCAAATTTATAACCATCAGTACACGAACATTGATTTGCCTGTGTATTCACCGCGACAGCATAACTGCCAAATTCTCTCTTACATAAAGTGTCTTGTGATGGGCTAACTACTGGGCTAGCTGGAGGGGTATAGTATGGGACGTAGTTACTACTCGATGTAGATAAGCATTGCTGATACGCCTGATATGCAGATTGGTATGCTTCTATTTCGTTTCTACATTGATTGAGAACTCCTTGATTAGAAGCACTCCCACCAAGATATCCACCTGATGATGATAATTTGACTGATAGAGCACCATAATCACTTTCTGTTTTACATCCTGATCCGCTCGGTGGAGTACAGGAAGGAATTTTACATTCGTCCGCATCTGAAAAATAGACTGAACTATTAATCCAACCATCATTACACATAACTTTTCCTTCTAAAGTCGAACCATAAGAGCAGTTTACTCCACTATGATAAGAGCATGCTCCTGAAGTAGCAAGAGCATTGTTTGCGCCAAATCCCAAAATTATAACTAGAGTTACAAAAAATAAATTGAGTTTTTTAATTTTATTTTTCATTTCTTAAAATATTAAACAACCACCAGCCAAAACCTATAAGAAATAAGACTATCCATTGTAGTTTAGTGATGGGTGAGTAATAACCTAGTATCAAACCTATTAGGCCTATGACTATCCATTTCATAATTTTATTTCATACAAAAAGCCCACCACGGGTAAGGACCGAAGTCCTTCATACCGGTTTCCCGATATGGCCGATCAGACAACCCCATGATGGGTTTTTTGTGTCCGATCGGACTTATTGCCATGCCAGTAAAGCTGGTTTAGGCTACTTACTCGCTATTTAGTTGTTGCCTTATATTACGGCAAAATAAACAGAATACAATCTGGTTATTGACTTCTTTTTTCTAAGGAATATACTTTCTGAAGCTCTTTCCATTTTTGGAAAACAATACTCACCGCATAGCTAGAGCCATAGGCATCAGCAAAGCATAGAAACAAATAGCAAGCTCCCCGAGCTCCTGTTTGCATCTATGCACAAAAACAGCGACTCGAAAGAGTCGCTGTTTTTGTTTTGTTGCCGGCTATGGTGTATTTAACCTGTTTCAGGTTTTACGGATCACCATAGCGGTCCGTAAAATCTGGAACGGGTTTTATTTATGGTCGATAAAGAACCACATCTCCAAAGATTCAAGGAATTATACAGGCGCAAAAACGGAAGAGATATTCCGGACGATCTTGCATTAGAGTATTTCGAAAAACTCATAACGTTAGTTGAGACGATAACAGAGCATTTACCAGCTAAAGAAATAATCATCCCTAGATATGAACAACGAAAATAAGACCCCCCTTCAGAAATTTGTCGAATTGGATGAAAATTTATCTGTCGAATTCAATCTTGCCGATGAAAAACCCCCACAACCTTCTATTTGGAAGGAAATAGATGGTCTTAGTTTTCCAGAAGATCGCTGGTTAGTAAAGAATCTAATACCTAGAGAAGGGGTAACAATTTTTGCTTCAGTATCTGGTGAGGGTAAGTCGCTACTCATTATGCACCTAGCAAAATGTATCTCCGAAGGATCTCCTTGGTTTGGTTGCGAAGGACTTAAAACGAAAAAGGCGCGGGTTCTATATATAAATCTGGAGATGTCAATTTCGGAGATCCAGCGCCGAGGAAGAAAAATCAGTTTTGATCCATACAACCAAAATCTAATTATTCTTAATGAAGATAACTTTAATTTAAATGAGGGTACGGGCCGTGACGATCTGAAATTTAGATGGCTTCTGAAATGTATTTACACGTACAAAGTTGAAGTGGTGATTATTGATACGTTTCGAGCTGTTAGCGGTGGTTTACAGGAAAATGACGCAGAGAAAGTGAGAGCCTTTTATCAAAAATTCATGATTCTGAAAAATTCTGGGATATCACTAATAGTCCTAGAACACATGAGAAAGCCTAGTCATCTTGAGGGCAAAGTACCTAAAAAGGAGGCTGTATTAGGGAGCCAAGACAAGACAGCTAATGCCGAAAGTTTGCTAATGATATACAAACACGAAGCCAGTGGAAACATACATGTCTATCAGCGCAAGAATCGCTTAGGTGAGGAGACAAAACCTTTTGCGGTAAAAATAAGCGATGTAATTGATAGTGGTGGGACCGAAAGGATTGAATTCCAATATGTTGGCGAGATTGATGAAGACGTGAATAAGAAAGACGAGTCCAAACGCCTTGTACTAGAAATCCTCGTCGACAAGGTAGCGAGAGACAGAAAGGAGCTAGGGGAACTTGTGAAGAAGCAGGTTGGCGATAAAAACTTGAGGGCAGGTCTAGCAGACCTACTGGAAACAGGAGAGCTTGACTACTTTAAGCAGGGCAAGAAGTTTATGTATTTTATTCCGACAGAAAAACCTGTTGAGCCTAAAGAATCGATTGATTCAAACAAAGATGAAAACTTTTCTTGATATTTATATAAATATGGTGCCACTTTACCACTTTAGATTTCTTGCTGTCGGACCTTGAGTGGTACTTGGCAAGATGTAGTTACTAACTAAGAAAAATACCAAACAAATATGAAAGAAGAAATAAAGTATATGGATCAGTACGAGATTGATTTAAACCATGATGATGTTGATGGCATATGTTCGCTTTGTAACATAATGATTAACGAATATGGCCAACCTCAATGTCCTGATTGTTTTAATTTGCTCAATTTATACATAGACAAGAAGTACATCATTACCTGCTTAAAAGAGGCGCATGGCCCTATGTGGGAAGAGAGGTACAAGGCTCTACAAGAAATTCAGTTTCTTCTTCGAAGAAAACAATTCGATCAATTATATCCAATAGAATATACTTATTATATTGAAGAAAGGAGTAAGATTAAGCAGGTAAGAATATTCTATGAAAAAGTCCGATCAGACTAAAACTAAGTATTTCGCGTATTGTCGCAAGAGCTCTGAGGATTCACAGAGACAGATAGCTTCTATTGGAGATCAGAAAAATAGTCTTGGTAAGCTCATTGAGAGTGAGAAGCTTGAGTTAGCTCGAGATCCTTTCACCGAGGAAAAGAGCGCAAAAGACCCCGGACGACCAGTCTTCAATGAGATGCTAGATAGGATTGAAAAGGGCGAAGCCAACGCACTTTTATGTTGGGATATAGATAGGCTTTACAGGAACCCCGTTGATGAGGGACGACTTCGCTGGATGCTACAAAAAGGTGTCGTGAGGGTCATTAGAACACCGTACAGGCAATTCTACCCAGAAGATGCTGGATTACTCATGGGAGTAGAGGGAGGACGTGCTACTGACTATGTCATCAGGCTCTCGAAGAATGTTAAGCGTGGTCTCAATGGGAAGGCAATGCGTGGCTGGCGACCGTCTGGCGGTCCCATAGGTTATCTCAATGTTGGGACCGAAAAAGGAAGTAAAACGATAGCCATTGATCCAGAAAGGTTTGAGTTAATCCGTAAAATGTGGGATATGTTTCTGACTGGGAGTTACTCTGTGTCGAAAATCTGGAAACTTGCTACTAGTGAGTGGGGTTTAACGACTATACCTCATAAGAAAATTGGTGGTAAGGCACCTTCTATGAGCCATATGTATAAAATCTTCAATGATCCATTTTACTACGGCTACTTTCCTTGGACAGACCCGGAGACTGGTGAAGAGCGTATGCAGAAAGGTAACCATCAACCCATGATTACAGAGAAGGAATACAGACGAGCGCAGGTACTTCTTGGTAAGAAAGGTAAGCCACAGCCGAAAGTACGAGAATTTGCCTATACCGGCATGATGCATTGTGGTGAATGTAATTCAACAATTACAGCAGAGGAAAAGAACCAGATTATTTGTAGTGAATGTAAGTTCAAATTTGCTTACGAACACAAGACAGCTTGCCCAAAGTGTCACACAGATATTTCAGAGATGAAAAATCCAACTGTTCTTAACTACATCTATTACCATTGTACAAAAAAGAAAAATCGAAATTGTAGCCAGAAAGCTATCAGGATTGAAGAACTTGAAAAGCAGTTCGTAGAGGTACTTACAGATATTACGATTGACGAAGGTTATCTTAAAATTGCCCTAGATTACTTACGAGATAAACAACAGAATTCTGGTAACGTAGAAAAAACTGTGAGAATGTCGTTGCAGTCTTCTTTTAATGCTTGCCAAACGCGCCTAGTGAATTTAAATAGAGAATTTACTTCTCCTCTCAATTCGAACTATGAGCTGTACACACCTGAAGATTTTCGTAAACAAAAGACAGATATATTGGCAGAGCGCGAGAGGCTTGAGAAAGAAATGGGTGGTACAAAAGAAAAGTTAGATCGTGATCTAGAAACGGCTGAACGAATATTTAATTTCTGCGCTTTCGCTCTAAAGCACTTTAATACTGATGATCTGGTTAAGAAAAGATTGATATTTGGCACTATTGGCTCGAACCTAACCCTAAAAGACAAAAAACTCTTCATCGACAAGCTACATCCGTATTTGCTGATAGAAAATGAACTTCGCGCACAAAAAACACTTCAGGTTCCGCTCGAACCTAAAAAAGCCCATGCAATACATGGACTTTCTCAGGGTTTTGTATCCAGCACCAAACCTTTGCTCCGCGACCAGGGCTCGAACCTGGGACATCCTCCTTAACAGGGAGGCGCTCTACCGACTGAGCTATCGCGGAATGTTTTTCACAAACGTGTTCCTTTTTAGGGAACAGCAGAATAATATACAATAAATGCATGTACATCAAGGTAAAAACCACACCAAGTTCTAAGAAAGAGAAAGTTGAAAAGATTGCAAAGGACGCCTATCGTATTAGTGTCAAAGAGCCGGCGGAAAGAAATTTGGCCAATATTCGCGTGCGAAAACTTGTGGCCATGGAGCTCGGGGTGCCGTTGAGTCACGTTAGACAAGTATCAGGTCGTCAATCAAAAAGTAAGATGTTTTCAATTAAAAACGTCTGATACAATGGGTATATTAGAAGCTAATAAAAACCTTACCCCGCTTTAGGTCGCGTTTCAATTGATGTTACGCGACATGATTCCGCAGAATCAATTGCGCGGTATTATTTCGATAAATCAAATGCAAAAAAACATCAAAACAGTTGGAATTGAGATTACCCCAGCTATTGCCAGTTACATAGAGAAAAAGTTTTCTGCGTTTGATAGATTCGTTCATGATGCTTCTTCAGCCAGTTGTGATATTGAAGTAGGTAAGACCACCAAGCACCATCGTTCGGGTGACGTGTTTCGAGCAGAGGTCAACTTGATTATCGCTGGCGAACAATATTTTGCGGTTTCAGAAAAGGAAGATTTGTATGCAGCCATAGATGAAGTCAGGGATGAAATAATTCGCGAAATTACTTCGCGTAAAAATAAATCACAGACCATGATGCGACGTGGAGCTCTTAGGGTGAAAAATATGCTTAAGGGTTTGGATTGGCGTAAGAAAAATTAATTATTTAATTGGTATGGACTTCAAAGCTCAAGTTAAAAAAGAAATTTCCATCGGAGTTTTACTCGGTGGTTTGATATTGTCTTGCGTTCTTTGGTTTTTGGCTTACACCACAGAACAAGCTACAGCGTATTCTGAATTGACCACAGCCGATTTAGTAAATCAATAAATCGAAGCAATATTTGTAATATAGGGATACATCATAATTACGCTATAGCGTAATTATGATGTATGGATGTTTAGTAAAAGAAAAGCTTCGTATGTGACCATCTATCTAATTAGTTTTTTCCTTGGGCAAAAAGCCGTGTTTGAAATCTTCAAAGTCCATTTCCTTCTTTCCTTCTGGAATCACCCGTTCCAGAATTAGTTTTCCGTTTTCAATACGAGCTCGTTTGATAATCAAGCGAAGGTTTTTCCCAAGATGGTTGAAATGTGTGTATGCGTTGGGCCAGCCTGCGTAGCCTCTGATTTTTTTCAGATTTTCTGTGGCAGGGTCATCAAGATTAATTAGGGCGTCATTTTTATCTATTTTTTTGCAATACGTTGCAAGACTTTCATCTTGAATTTTTTCTTTTATTTTTCCAACAATCCAGTCTGGAATCATTTCTACTAGAAGCTTTCCTCCTTCGTGTGCGAGCACATCTTCAAGTTCATTTGCATACGGTGGCCAATCGGTAATAGTCACTTTTTTCTGTGCCACAATTGGGCCTTCATCCATCTTGTTATCAAGACGCATAATGGTGACACCCGTTTCGTCTTCTTCTAGGATTGCACTTTGAATTGGCGACGGCCCTCGAAGTCTTGGCAAGAGTGATGGATGAACATTTAAGGTTTTATGCTCTGGAATATCAATTATTTCTTGAGGAATAATTTTTCCATAAGAAGCAACGATAAATAATTTATAACCAACAACTGACAACTGTTTAATCAGTTCTGAATTTTTCAACGTTGTAGGTTGTAGGTAAGTTATTTTGTTATTTTGCGCCCAGACTTTGACAGGTGGGGGAGTAAGTACGAGGTGTCTCCCTTTTGGTTTGTCCTCCTGGGTGACAATTAATTCCGGTATAAAGCCCGCCCTTTTTAGTTCATCAAGGACGATTATTGAAAAATTTGATGTGCCCAAAAAAACAAAATTCATCTCATTGGAAGTCCCAAGTTTATCTGTAGTAGTTTTTTTCATGGTAAGAGTGTTCGCCTAACGGCTTCCTATTTTATATATCAAGTTTATGTGATGGATTTCCAACGGGACAAGTCTTATTTTGCATGGGATCTTTTTTTTATCGTTTCTGGAGTGACTTCTTCCAAATCTTTTGCAAAGTCAGTAAATAGTATGCCATCTAGATGATCTGTTTCGTGCTGGAATATTTGAGCCATCAGCCCAGAGGAACCTTTCTTGAAAAAATTTCCGTTCTCGTCATATGCCTCAATGCTGGCTTTTACAGATCGATTGACGTGTCCATATAGATATCGCACCGAAAGACAGCCTTCTTCCATAAATTTTTTTTCTTTGGAAAGTTTGGTGATTCTTGGATTTATAAAAACCATGTCTGGGTATTTTCTTTCTTCATCTTCATTGCCTTTCAAATAACCAATTACCTTGCCAGAAATGACGAAAATTCTTAGAGATTCACCGATTTGTGGAGCAGCGATAGCTACACCATCTTCTTGCGAAGCAAGCGTAACTTTCATATTTTTCAAAATTTTTTGAATTTTGGCAGAGCCGATTTGGGAAATGGGCACGTCTTTGGCCACTTTCCTAAGTGTTTTGTGCTCTTTTTGGAGGATTGATACCATACAAAAACTTTATCAGAATTTCTACTATTATCCAAACAAATACCTATACCGAGGGGAAGGCTCGGTGTTTTAGAAAGGTAGGGTGTGAGTCATCACATGGTCTTGCTTGTCTTCCCACTTGGAAGTGTTTAGCGGAATATTAATCAATTCACCACCTTCTTTGAAAATAAGCTTATTGTTTTTGATAGCATATTCGTAGACATCCTTGGTAATTTTTACATCATCAATGCAGTACTTGATTATTTTTTCTATCTCGCCAGCTTTCCACCAAACCACCGCGTCAAGTCCGTTGCCAGATTTGTGGATTCCGAAAGTGCCTTCGGCTATTTGGTCTAGCTTCATTCTGCGCCCGTAAGAACTTTTGATTTCTCCCAAGATGTCCAAACTTTTTATTTTTGTCAGGTCACCAGGGTAGTATTTGTTTAGTAGGGGAATATCGAAATGGTCGGAATTGTAGCCGATGAGTAGGTCGGCATTTTCCAGTACGGGCCAAAGCTTGCCAAAATCTTTCTCAAGATATGATTCATAGACATCACGCCCGTAGTCATAAATACATACCACAGAAATATCCAACGCCGACGGGTCATTGGAGCCTACATCAGAAAATAAGTTTTTGGTTTCAATGTCGAAAACGATTTTTTTCATAAAATAGTAGTCAGTAATTAGTAGACAGTAGTCAGCAAAAAACAGGATTAAGATTTTATTTTCGTTACGATTTCTTCCTCACTGATAGAGAAGGTTTCCTCGGTAGAAAGATTTTTCAATGTATAAATTTTTTTTTCCAGTTCATCTGGCCCGACAAAAATCATCCAGTTGACTCCTTGCTTAAGCGCAGACTTTATAGCGTCTGCTGGTTTTTTGGTTATGGTATTTATGGCTAATCTTAGCCCTTTTTGACGAAGTCTGTCACCGAGTAAAATTATTTCACCTTGATCTACTTCACCAATTGTCGCCAAAATTGCATCAGTTTCCGTTTTAGTTTTGGGTAGTAGATTGTGTGTTGATAGAAAGTCTGTAAGTGTGACGTCACCCATACCAAATCCTACTGCCGGTACTGTGTCCCCACCGAAAAGCTCGAGAAGGTTGTCGTATCTGCCACCGCCGAAGAGGGAACGTCGGTTTTCTGAGTTGGTATCAAAAATTTCGAAGACGACATCGGTATAATAGTCAAATCCTCGCATCAGAGTGGGCGAGAACACAACATTGTTTATCTCAAGCTTACCAAGCTCTTCAATCAGTTTGATAATCTTTTTCACAGACTCATTGTCTGGGCCCAAGAATTCCAAAAGTTTTCCAGGCAAAGACAAAAGCGAAATAAATTCATCGGTCCTGTTTTCAAAAATTGTAGAAATACTGTCTTCAAACACATCCGCAGAAACTTTGTCCTTCTTATCTATCAATTTTGAAATAGTGTGAATTTGTTCAGGGGTTAAGATAAATTTTTCAAATAGTGACAAAAGCAACTTGCGGGAATTAATCAAAATTGAGAAATCCTTATCTGTCGCACCAAATGCGCGCATGACGGAGTTTGCTACCTGTATTACTTCAATGTCGGCAGATATGTCAGCGACACCAAAAATGTCTACGTTTAGCTGATAGTGCTCGCGCAAGCGTCCACGCTGTGGGTTCTCATATCGAAACAGGTTGGGAATGGAATACCAGCGGAGTGGGTAGCCGAGGTCACGTCGGCGGGCTGCTACCATGCGGGCTACTGTAGGGGTCATTTCAGGGCGTAGAGTGACTTCACGGCCTCCTCGGTCCGTAAAGGTGTAGGTCTGGTCATTGACGATTTCCTCCCCACTCTTGGCCTTGTATAGCTCGGCCGGCTCAAGGATGGAAGCATCGTATTCCACATAGCCATATGACTCTGCGGTTTTGCGCATTACCTCAAAAATGTGCTTTCTAAGGCGTAAATCCTCGGGGAAAAAGTCTCGGACTCCTTTGTAGGAGTCGGTGCTTAACTTGTTTGACATTCCACCATTTTAACAAAATTCAGCAGAATAATATAGCTGATTGAATTCCCGGGTTGAAAATAATTCGACCTTAACTTCTCAAGGCCTTAATTGAGGCGAGACCTCTGGGTACCATCGAGGACTCGCCTCAATAGGAGGCTAAGCCTCAAGATCGAATTATTTTGTATCCTTTCTCATCGCTTTGTTTCTTGCATTTTCGGTGAGATATTTTTTGCGCAAACGTACGGATGTCGGAGTGATTTCAATATATTCATCATCGTTCATCACTTCCATGGCGCGTTCAATATTGAGTTTGAGAGACGCTGCAAGGTAGACGCTGTCATCAGAGCCGGAGGCACGCATGTTGGTCAGCTGTTTGCCTTTGGTCGGATTGACATACATGTCTTCACCTTTGGTGACGTTGCCGATGACTTGGCCTTCATAAATTTCTTGAGCCGGTTCTACATAGAGCACTCCGCGTTGCTGAAGATTATCAAGTGCAAAAGCTAGAACTTTACCGGACATCATAGAAATCATGGATCCGTAATGCTGTTTGCGAATTTCACCGGCGTATTCTCGGAATCCGACAAACCGGCTAGAAAGAATGCCAAGACCTTTGGTGTCTACGATGAATTGTCCTCGGTAGCCCAAGAGTCCTCGAGTCGGCATTTCAAAAATAAGACGAGTGACGGCGTCATGCTCTTTGATAATGTTCATCAAGTTGCCACGTTTTTCGGTCAGTTTGGAAATAATGGCGCCTTCAAATTCTTGCGGAATGTCAATAATCAGTTCTTCGTATGGCTCCAATTTTTTGCCGTTCTCTTCTTTGAAAATAACTTGTGGTTGTGACACCTGAAGTTCATAGCCTTCGCGGCGCATGTTTTCCAGTAATATTGCGATGTGAAGTTCTCCACGGCCATACACCATGTAATATTCACCAGAATCAAAATCAACTTTCAGCCCAACGTTTATTTCAAGCTCTTTTTCTAGGCGTTCGCGAATTTGGCGACCCGTTACAAATTTTCCTTCACGTCCAGCAAAAGGCGAGTCGTTGACGAGGAAGTTTAGTGAGATAGTTGGTTCATCAATGTTGATTGCTGGTAGAGCCTCGGCATCTTCTTTTTCGGAAATTGTTTCCCCAATATAAATATCAGGAATACCGGCAATCATGACGATATCGCCGGAGCTTGCACTTCGGACCTCCTTTCTTTGTATACCTTCAAATGTAAAAAGCTTAGTTATTTTGCCTTGATATTTTTCTCCGTTAGGTTTTATTGCCCACACACTTTGGCCGACAGAAATAGTGCCCGAATAAATACGACAAATTGCCAGACGGCCGAGAAAGTTGTCATAAGCAAGGTTGAAAGATTGCAGCTTTGCAGGCTTATCCTCGTCGTGATTGGCCGGCGGAACTTCTTCCAGCACTACATCAAGAATAGGTGTGAGATCTTTTGCCACATCCGTCATGTTTCTTTTTGCCACACCTTCGCGGCCAATGGCGTAGACGGTAGTGAAGTCGAGTTGTTCTTCGTTGGCTCCAAGTTCAAGGAAAAGTTCTAGTACGAGCTCATGAACAATTTCTGGTCGTGCGGCTGGTTTGTCAATTTTGTTAATAACAACGATTGGCTTTAGACCAAGCTCTAGAGATTTTTTCAAAACAAATCTTGTCTGTGGCATCGGCCCCTCTTGAGCATCCACCACAAGAAGCACGGTATCGATAGAGCGGAGCACTCGTTCCACCTCACTTCCGAAATCGGAGTGACCCGGAGTGTCTACAATATTGATTTTTGTATCTTTATAGAAAACAGATGTATTTTTGGCATAAATAGTAATGCCACGCTCTTGCTCTAGAGCGTTTGAGTCCATGGTGACACCTTCTTCCACTTGGCCAGTCTGGCGCATCAGTGCGTCAGTAAGTGTCGTTTTTCCATGGTCCACATGGGCAATAATGGCGATATTTCTAATTTCCATATGTTATTTAAAATTGACGGACGTCCGACGTCCGTCAATACGAATCAGAGCGACAATCGTATGGGTTGTCATTAAAGCAAAAAAATGCTTATTTGTAAAGGATTTTCTGGGTAAAACGTTATTAAAACGAGCGAGTGGTGAATGAATGGTAATCCATTCATTCGATCCGAGCGAAGTTTTAATATAAGGGTTGAATACCCCGTGGCATGCCGTGGCAAATGCGAGCAGTACGAGCTCGGCTCGGCCGAGGCTTGGCCCGGGGTAACTACCGCTTTTATTGTCTTAGCCAAATTATGAATGTATAATATTTGTATGCTACCAGGTAATAATTTGTTTCCATTTATTAATTCAAGTATTCATATAAGCAAAGGCGTTCTTGGCATTGTTTTGGTTCTTTTTCTCGTAGTTTACGGTGTTGTTTCAGCAGTACTTTTTTATCATTGGCGCAGATATGGTATGCATAGTGGGGCAGTCGTTCTAGCAGAGCTAATTTTTGTTTTGGTCAGTGCACTGCTCATTTATATGGCCATTATTGGAATTGCGGTTTACTTAAATTAACTAGCAACAACTAACATATAACGACATGAATGCGCTAAACTTAGACCCAGGTGAAGACATAGTGCTTGAAGTACGCAAACATTGGTTCGTCTTTTTTGGAACCGGTTTATTTCTAGCAATTGTTGCTGTATTACCACTAATTTTATTTGGTGGAATTTCTCGTTTTGCACCGGTGCACCTAACATTACCCGGCAGCATATCTGGTCTTAGTTTTTTTATTTACTCATTATGGTTACTTTTTCTTTGGATTAGTTTTTTTGTACAATGGACCACTTATTATCTAGATGTTTGGTACATCACCGAGAAACGCATTATAGACGTGGAGCAAAAACATTTGTTTTCGCGCACGGTTTCCAATTTGCGCTTTGATAGGATTCAAGACATTACAGTCGAAGTTGAAGGAATCATTCCAACATTCCTTGATATGGGTACCATACACGTACAGACAGCAGCAGAAGATAGTGACGATTTCATTATGCGAAATGCCTCACATCCAGAAAAAATGCGTGACCTTATCTTTAGTCATCACAACCAAGAGTCCGAAAGATCAATGCCAGTGACTATTACAAGAGACACCACCCACGACAATGAATCCACAGGCACCACTTCCCAAGGAGTTTAAGATTGCTCTTGCCATTACGATAGTTGTATTTATCGTCTGGACGTTTTTTCTTGCTAGACCGCAGACTGTAGATGATATAAAAAGTTTTTTTCCTGATACGTCACCACAAGGAATTCTAAATACGGTTGAGAGGACAGTAACAAATTCTGGCAAGCTCATTGCTAATGTAGATTTTTCAAATGCCTATCTTACAAATAGCGGGACAATTGCGTTGACAAATAACGAGAGAGCAAAAGCGGGGCTTCCAACATTGGTTTCAAACGCTAAGTTGATGAACATTGCAAAGATTCGTATGAACGACATGTTTGCAAAGGGATATTTTGAACACATTTCGTCCACAGGTGATTCTGCAGCCAAGGAAGCAGATGCCAATGGATATGCATACATAACAATTGGTGAAAATATTGCCATGGGGAATTTCAAAGATGATGCAACGCTTATGCAGGCTTGGATGAATTCACCAGGCCATCGCGCCAATATTTTACGTCCAACATTTACCCAGCTTGGAGTTTCGGTAGGCAAAGGAATGTACAATGGCAAAGAAACATGGATTGCCGTGCAGGTTTTTGGTAAGCCACTTTCTTCATGCCCAACAGTTGATACAAATTTGAAAAGCAAAATAAATGTCGAACAGAGCCAAGTTGATTCCGGTCAGGCACAACTGGCGCAAATAAAAACGCAGTTAGATACCATGGCAACTGATCCAAATGTTGACGGTGCTACCTACAATCAAAAAATTGATGAATTCAATACGCTTGTGACTCAAATCAACGCACTTATTTCAGAAGTCAAAGTGGATATTGCAAATTACAATGTGACTGTGCAAGCTTTCAACGTCTGTCTAGCGAGTGACTCACAATAAATGATGGATAAGGACATTCTATTAATAGACAAGCCCAAAGGTGTCACTTCCTTCGATGTCATTAGAATTTTGCGCAAGAAATTGGGAATTCGAAAAATGGGGCACAGCGGGACACTTGACCCACTTGCTACAGGGTTACTGATTGTGGGAGTGGGCGAAGGTACAAAGAAACTGACAAAGTTTGTGGGTCTTTCAAAAACTTACGAAGCCGAAATTCTTTTGGGTCAAAAGACTGACACCGGCGATATCACGGGCAAGGTTATTGAAGAAAAAAATGTGTCAGTTCTAGACGTAAACACGATTACAAAAGTTTTGGACGAGATGATTGGTACTCACAATTTGCCTGTGCCGATGTACTCCGCTATAAAGAAAGATGGTAAACCTCTGTATGATTACGCCAGGAAAGGAAAAGTGATAGAAGTGCCTTTGAAAAAAATGGAGATAAGAAGTGCCCATTTAATAAAGCTTGAAGATAATACTTTGTATGTATATTTTGATGTATCAAGTGGAACATATATTCGAACCTTGGCCGAGCTTTTGGCAGAAAAATTGGGGACTGTTGGCACAATCAAAAACTTAAAGCGATTATCTATAGGGCAATATAACGTGTCTGATGCTCAAGTAATTGAAGTTTGATATCATTTATTAATTATTATTTATTCAATTTCTATGAAACCATTAAGTGGCTTTAAACAGTTTATTTTGCGAGGGAATGTGGTAGATCTAGCTGTCGGCGTGGTCATCGGTGCGTCTTTTGGCACCGTAGTAAATTCTTTAGTCAAGGATATGCTTACACCATTTATTGGCGCCATAGCCCAAGTCCCCGATTTTTCTGGGCTTTTCTTTACGCTAAATGGTAGCAAGTTTATGTATGGCAGTTTCATCAATGCCCTGATTTCATTCATTATCGTCGCGTTGGCGATTTATTTCTTCGTAGTTCTACCAATCAATGCTCTTATTGATCGGTCCAAAAGAGAGGAAACGGTTGATCCCACGACAAAGAAATGCCCTCAGTGTCAGAGCGACATTCCTATTTCCGCCAAGCGATGCGCTTTTTGTACGCAACCGGTCTAAACTCTTAGATTTTTATCGAATGCCGTTATCGATATTTAGAGTGATGTCTGTAATCTTCCCTTTTACAATTGAAATTTTTACCGGAGACATTCTAGGGAATGGTTCGGTGGAAGTGGGCAGCGTTATTGTGTAAGTACCTGCGTCTAAAAACAATACAAACTTTCCATCTGGACGTGTCCTCGTTGTGGTAATTGTTTTGCCATTGTTCCCAGAAACGATGAGTGTGCCGATGTATGGGCTATCCGGACAGGTTTGACCAGCCACTTGTACAGGACAGGTCGGTCCAAGCGTAGCAATACCAGAAACTCCAGTAAGATTATTGATGACAGGTGTAGTAGTAGCTTGTAGCTGAACATTCTTGGGAATCGGCATTATGATGCTATCAGATGGTGTAATCACAGAACTTTGATATTGGTTGACCATTTCTTGAGTTTGGCCGTATTCCTTACCGATATAAAAAACTATTATCGGCACAATAAAAATAAAAAATAGGATTGCCACAAGCTTGGAATACCATGTCACTTTGTTCCAGACAATTTTCATATATTTAGTATACCCCACGAGATTGCAAGGTGCCATATCTCTCAGGGCAGGTAACAAATTTAGTATTCAATGCTAGAATATTCATTGTATGGCACGCTTAGTCCACGGCTTTAAGATTGTTAAGCATCGTTATTATATTCCGATTATTATTGTCGGCCTACTTGCGTTTCTCGCATATATTTATATCACCACAAGTGGTTCTCAAAAGCTTGCCATAGACGTGGCTGGGGCACTCGGAATTTCATTTTTTCGCTTAGTTCTCGCATACTTTGTTTCACTTATTGTTGCACTCGTTATAGCTATTCCCTTGAGTCAAAGCAGAACTGGCGATTTTCTCATTCCAATTTTTGATCTTTTGCAAAACCTGCCGTCTTTTGCCCTTATTCCTTTGTTTGTTTACTTCCTAGGATATAGCACAAGTATGGTCATTATCTTTGCAGCATCATCTATCCTTTGGCCAATTCTTTTTTACGTTTTGCATGCGCTGAAGACCGCACGCACTGACTACAATGACGCCGCCACAGTATTTGGAGCAAAGGGATGGAAGCGAGATATTCATTACCTACTGCCACTTTCTTTTTCAGCCGCAGTTACAGGTTCAATAGTCGGTATGGCAATTGGTTGGGAATCGGTCATCGGAGTAGAAATTATCGGACTTACAAATGGCGTGGGAGTGTTTCTCAATAGCGCACTTGAGACCAGTAAGAGTGCCTTTACTTTCGGGCTTTGTGCTTTGCTACTGCTTGTCTTCGCTCTCAATCGTTTGGTTTGGATGCCACTTTTGAAAAAAACACAAACATATGAAGACTGAAATGATTATTGTCAACAAAGTTTCTCAAATTTTCAAAGTTCCTGAAGAAAGGAACAAGTTTACTGCTTTGCATGATGTTTCCTTTCAGGTTCCTGCTGGCCAGTTCGTTTCACTTATTGGTCCATCGGGATGTGGTAAATCAACTCTTCTTCGCGCTATCGCCGGTCTTGATAAGCCTTCACACGGCACAATTGAAAATAATGCCAAGACACTAGCTATGGTATTCCAAAATTTCGCATTATTTCCTTGGCTTACTGTTTTGGATAATGTGGCCTTCGGACTTAAGATGTCAGGTGTTTCAAAAGAGGAAAGAAAGAATCGAGCAATGGTGCATATCAATGATGTTGGCTTGACTGGCTTTGAAAACAAGCATCCACACGAGCTTTCGGGCGGCATGCGACAGCGTGTGGGCATTGCTAGAGCTCTGACAGTTTCACCCGACCTCCTTCTAATGGATGAACCGTTTTCTAGCCTAGATGAATTCACAGCGGAGAAACTTCGCGCTGACCTAGCGCGACTTTGGGAAAAATACAAGATGACGGTGCTTATGGTCACACACTTGGTAACAGAAGCGGTAGAGCTTTCGGATACGGTAGTAATAATGAGTGCTCGACCAGGCACAGTAAAAAAGACTGTTCATATCACACTACCAAGACCTCGGGCAAAACGTTCACAAGAATATTACGATTTGGTTGACCAGATAACCGCAGAGATAGACCATTAAAATAATCTATTGATTTCGTAAATCAATAGATTTTGGTATAATCGGGATCATGGAGTTTTATCATGTTTTAAATAGAGGGGTCGAAAAGAGAGACATATTTATGGATAACCACGACTATTGGAGGTTCGTGCATAACCTTTTTGAATTTAACGACACAAAAGCAGCCCATAATTCCGGTTATTTTTTTGGTAACAACAACAAACAATCTATCGATTTACGAAATCAATATAATGACAGGAAGAGGGAAAGGTTGGTGGATATACACGGCTGGTGCCTGATGAAAAACCACTATCATCTTTTACTTTCGGAAAGAGTGGACGGAGGACTGACAAAGTTTATGCGAAAGCTGAATGTTGGGTATGCAAATTATTTTAATAAACGATATAGTCGTAGCGGTTCACTTTTTCAAGGACGTACAAAAAAGAAATTGATTGATTCAGATGCCTATTTTATTTACATATTGCATTATATTCACTTAAATCCTTTAGATTTCTTAGTGGGGGCAAAAGATTGGCGGGGAAGAGAGATCAAAAGCTCAAAGGAAGCGCTGGGTTTTCTAGAAAAATATCGCTGGAGTAGTTATCTTGATTATTGTGACAAAGATAATATCCCATCTATCTTAACTAAAGATTTGTTCAAAGATGTACACGGAGATGTTTCCAAAGCCACAGCTGAATATTTGAAAGGTATTGAAATGGAAACGTTGCAATCATATACGCTAGAGTAAAAATCTATTGATTTACGAAACCAATAGAATCTATTGGTTTCGTAAATCAATAAATACAAAAAACTGGCTCGCGGAAGGCGAGCCAGTTTTTTGATAAAACATTCCTGTCCGCTTAATAACGGGGAATACTACTTGTTAAACAATTTTACAAACCAACCAAAGAGACTAAACTTGCTTTCATTTGTATTTACAAACATCTGTATGTTGTTTAGTTCATTTTGTAATACTTGGATTTGAGCATTGAGCTCAGTCTTAACTGTCACGTCTGATGTAGAAGACGCAAGGGCTTGTAGTTCAGCAATTCTATTTGTTGTACTAGCCAATTCACTTTTTATTACACCTAGACTATTGTAGTCAGAGCCAAAGAAAAATGTAGAGAATCCGTCTTTGCTGTCAACTTTTTCCATGGCACTGGCTGTAGTAGATGCAGAATCTTTTTGTTCTTGAGCAATTACTTTTACTTGATTTCCTATACCTTTGTCGTGGTTTGCAACTAGCAAAAGGTCGTTAACAAATTTTGCCACAACGCTTCTGTGGTCCATTCCTGTTTCCATTTTTTCAGTACTTGTTGCAGTACTACTTGAGTACCTATTTCCATATGTACTTGTTCCATCCGAAAGACCAATTATGTCTTTGTTTTTCACTTCTGAATTTGATGTTGTAGATTCAGTACCTTTGATGTCGCCAGTTACTTTAATGTCAGTTGATTTGCCAATCGTGACTCCCATATTTTTTTCGGCCGCTTGCACAAACAAGAAGCTTCCTCCCACTAGTATCAGAGCAACAATAACCCCAAAACTTATACTAATTTTTTTCATAATTATCTATTAACCTATTAAACTTATAAAGTAACAAGAATTGAAAAATGTAGTGTTCCGATAACTAACTTATAAGCCGAGACACCTGCAAATTCATTACCACTTTTGCTAAGCCTCAGCAATAACTTTTCTACCTATTTCACGAGCCTTTGTTTCTTTACTTAAAACTTAGACAACAAACCCCCGCACGACACAGTCGTGCGGGGGTTTGTATTTTGACGATCACTACTAGCTGACAGCTGCTTTTGCCACTTCGGCTTCGCGGGTTGCTTTTTCAGCATTTTCTTTTGCTGCTGTTGCTGCATCTGCGGTGGCTTCTGCCAAACGCTTTGCTGAGTCAGCTACTTCATCTTTTGCATCTGATACTTCCTTTTTTGCTTCTTCATCTGTATCTGCCATAGTTTTGTGTGTTAACTGATAATGTATATATAAGACGTATTCAAAAGTTTTTTGTGACAAAAGTTACTAATGACCTTCTTCCCGCGTTCCTTGAAAAATATCAAGGTCGAACCTTGATATAAGGCAAACAAAAACCGCCCCGCGAATGCGGGGACAGTTTTTGATGAAAACATTTTCTTTAGCTTAGCGAGTGAGAGAAATGATTTGTCCAAGTTCAGCATCTGGTGCGTTAACTGTGACACGGCCAGTGGTAGTGTCTTTTGCGACTGTGTAGCATGTTTCGTATGTTCCTGAACCAGCATACTGAGCAGTAACACAAGATGGGGTAGTTGATCCAGTTGGGTCGACTGGTAGTGCAGAAATGTAAGTTGGCACCAAACAAGAGGCAATGTCTGTACCTGGATTTGCAATATTAGTTGCAATAGTTGGTAACGTAAATGGTGTGCTACTGCATGTAAACACACCCTTATTGTCTGCCATGTTTTGTCCAATTGCATTCAAGATAGTTTCCACATTACTTGTTCGCTGGGTGTTGCGAGCTTGGGCAAACTGACGAGCTGGGTTGATGGCGACAATAACGATAGCAGCCAAGACCGCGATGATGCCGATAACCACGAGGATTTCGATAAGAGTGAAACCCTGCATTTTTTGTAACTTTGTTTTCATAAAATACTTTTAAACTGCTAAATAATGGCTAATAATAACGATATAATCTTTTACACACTATTATGTATATCACAAGTTATTATTTTGGCAATGCGTCAAATCAATTCACCGACCACTAAGGGGGAGTGGATGTGGTTTCTTGCCACGAGATGATTGAAATGTTTGGTGGTAGTGGAGGTGGCATAGATACACTAATCGTGGGGTTGTAGACTAAGGCCTCTGTTTGTAAATCACTGTAGGTGTCCACATAAATTCCTTGAGTTGTAATTGTGACCATTGTACTGGTGGCTGTGCGTGGAGGAGCGGGGATGATGGATTTTATTACACAGGTTTGAGCTCTGTCCTGTGAGTCTGTTCCCATCGAAACAGTTTCATTTCCGGCATAATTATAATTTTGCCCGAGCCACAACAGAGCTTCATTGACACATGACTCCGCCAATTCGACCGCTACGCGTTTGTATTCTCCTTCCAAGGCGTCAAAACGGGCATTGAAACTTGATACACCGCTTGAAAACATAAATGCCAGCAATATTGCCGAAATAATAACGGTAGACATGAGAGCTACGAAACCATCTCTATTATTTTTTAAAAATAAACGAATCATTTTCTTAAATATTTAACAGTGGAAAATGTTTCGGAATATAAGAGACCGTTTGGTGTGTGTACGTTTGCAGTGAACGTAACTCCGGCACTTTCAGGAACAATTCCATCATATGAACTTGTGGCGTTGGTAAAAACAGTATTTGTGATGGTTACGTTGGAATTGTTGAGTTGTGTGCTTGTGGCAACACCGCGTTCCATATACATGTTTCCGCCAACATTATAAAAAATTAACGGATTGTCAGCGTCAGAAATGCCGTCCCGATTTATCAAAAACTGGCTTGATGCTGACACACTGACCGCTGTTGCCCCAGTGAGAGCCCAATCAATTTTTTCTAGGATAAAATTTCCTTCCTCCTCCACCATGCCCTGCGTTTGGTTTCTTCCTTGGGATTCAATCATGCTATAGGCGGCCGTAATGGCCCCACCGATAATAATGGCGAAGAGAGCGATATAGACCACCGTCTCTATGAGGGTAATGCCGACATTATTTTGTTTTGGAAATACTTCGGGCATTACGGCGATATAACAAACAAGTTTCCCTTGCCCGTGTTCGTACCTGTGGATGGCACAGAACTTACATACATATAATTTCCCTCACAATCAATTGCTTCATTTGAAACACCGCCGCTTGCGTTTGGCAGAGTCATGATGGAGGAGACGACGATATTTGTAGTACTGGCGATATTCAACACTTGCAGTTGTCCCGAAGCGCTTGCGGTACCGGTCAAAAGAAATGCAAGATAGTCTCTGATTATAAGTCCGTTGATACTAGTATTAATTTTGACACCAGCTGGCTGGGGACTGGCACGGTTATTATCAGAAAGACTCGAAGGGATTATATTGTTTAAAATATAAAAATCACGATTTGAACCGGTGGTATTTACGGTTCTGCCCAGATACAAGTGGTCATCGACGCTGTAAATGCTTTTTCCGTTTCCTTGATTGTCCGGAGCATGAAAGCCACTAATTCTTTGTGGGCCGGCAGGATTACCAATATTAAGCACAGTAACTTGTTCCTGGTTTGTGGCGGAAGAGTCCGTAGGATGGGCGATATAGGCGTAGTTATTGCGTACTATGATGGAATTAACAGTGTAGCCAACTTTGTAAGTACCAGAAAGCGTCGGAATAAAAGGATTGTGTACGTCAATGATATTGAATTCAGGAGGACCACCCGAAGTGTTTGTTAGGCCCAGATATACATATCCGTTTCTGTAAAAAATACTGCTGCCTACACTATTGCCGGCGGTGCCGATTTTGAGCGTGGATAACACCCCCGGTAGTTTTATGCCGAGGTTAATAATTTCAAGCTGCCCCGTAGCGGATCCCGTTGCAACATAAGCGTAGCTTCCGTTTGTGGCAACAGCATTGAGACCTCCTGCAATAGGATTACTGCCAAGTCCAGAAATGAAAAATGGATTTGACGGATCCGTAATGTCAAAAACATAAAACTCTTTTGTGTAAGTTATCGTGATTTGAATGTTATCAATATTGGCAATCCTATTTGTGCTACTTGTTGTTCCTGCTCCGGCAAAAGCCACGCCAAATGAACCGGAATTAATATCCGAAGGTTCCCATGTTTGTCCCCATAAATCGGATGTTCCTCCATATGATTGAAAAGTTCCTTTGCTGGACGGCCAGTTTCCCACAACCGGTTCATCGGTGGAATCGGTCATACTTCCTCCTTTGATTATTTTCACGTGACTATCCGCGCCGTTTCCCTTGGTTCCTCCGTTGGTAAAACGCTCAATTTTTACCGTTATGCCGAGGATGGTTGCACCGGCGGGAATATTGAAGTTAAAACCCGTCGCTTTGATGTAGTGCGTCAGCGTGGTGGCGCTTAGCGTCACCTTTGCTGTTGAATTGTTCTGTGCGGTAATATTTTCAGTGCTTGTCCAGGACAAACTACCACCGTCTGTTGTGTCATCACTTCCTACTGTGGGATTTGTAGGTGACGTTGCGATTGCTGTCGCATTTGCCGTCAGATAAAGTTTTCCTTGATAGGCATCTAAATCCGTAATCGTATAAACGCCGGTGACATCTCTGACAAGTGAAGCAAAACTTGTGTTGGAATTATTTATTTGAGAATTTGCCCAATTGCCAGTGAGAAATGAATTGCAGGTGTTGCCTCCGATGGCGTTGGTAAAGTCCGTAACAATAGTGGAAAGTTTTAGTATTCTTGTAACTTTGCTGTCGTCGGTCCAACTGACATAACTTGTTACTTGCTTGCTGAAATAATCCATAGGATTCGAGGATGGACCGACACTAATCCATTCTTTGTAAATATCGTCGCTCGTAGTGGATGTTGGGTTTACCATTTGAAAATCTTTACGCGCCATGACCTGCTCTAGCTCCAAATTTTCCTGACCAATATTCATTGCCTCCGAATTTGCTTGTTCGCCAGCAAGAAAGTTTTGATTTCCAAAAACCGTCATAATAACAGCGGAAAGCACTATACTGATGAGAGCCATCGATATCATCATTTCCATAGTTAAAAAACCTCTTTTCATGAAATTAATTTGTCCACAAAATTTGACCCTCTCTGCCGATGGTAATAGTGGATGTGCTTACCCCATCATAAAGATTAATTGAGCCAGTGGGATTTGCATTTCCGGAAAGTTGAGAAAAGTAAATATCAGTCAGTCCGCCGTGGGACAGAATTTGTGAAATTTTCCCTTTTACGTCAACTATGCTATTCATTGGATCTGTAGGATTATAAGTAATGCCTTGAAAAACAACATACTGACTGATGTGACCGTTTCCGTCGTCTACAATATGAACACCATGGGGTTTGCCGTCCGCGGGTGTTCCGCAGTTGCCTACGCAGACGTTGTTTATAGATTGTGCTCTTGCGTGTTGAAGACTGGTCACTAACAGATCACGCTCATTGCGAAAATTATTTCCTTTGTAACTTTCCGTGCTGATAAACAAGGAAAGAGACGCAATTATTGCAAGAAGACCGATGACGACGGCAATTTCTATCATGGTAAATCCCGAGAACCCGTCCACTGGTAATACAGAATATAAATTTTTTATTTTCACACCACCTCTCTTTTCCAGCGCAATTTTCATAGCATGATTACAAAAATTTTGAAGGCGGGGCTAAGCATGGAGATTTTGGGTAATGCTATAAATAGGAGTAATGATAGATATGGCAATGAAGCCCACAAGCACACCCATGAATATCATCAGCACCGGCTCGATGAGACTAGAAAGATTTTTTGTGAAGTCTTCAACTTCTGCTTCATAAAGTTCGGAGAGATAGGTAAATGAATTCGGCAGATTACCAGAACGTTCTCCCACGGATACAATCTGGCCGACCATGTCGGGGAATAGGTCACGGTGTGAACGGAAATGAGTAGAAAGTTTTTCACCGCGTGAGACTAATCTCAAAAGAGCATCGCATTCCTTTTTGTAAACCACGTTGGTGCTAGTCCTAGCAACAATGGGAATGGATTCACTCAATGTAATGCCACTTTTGAGAAGTAGACCAAAAGTACGGCTAAGGTTAGCCAAATTATAGTTCTTTATCATTTCGCCAATCAGAGGCAGTCGTATGAGAGTACGATCAAAAAAGAAATGCACGAAGTTGTTTTTCTTTATTAAAAGTGTGGCAACAGTTACTAGTGCCAAAATACTTAAGACAAATCCAATTCCGTGGAACCGCATGAAGTTGCTGATTGCAATAACAGTTCTGGTACTCCAAGGTAGCTCCGTATGAAGACTTGCGAAAACGGGCATGATTTTCGGAAAAAGATAAATAATCAAGAATGATGTAATGCCGAGTGTGGCAAGTGTGACAATTACTGGATAGACGAAAGCACCGATAACTTTTTTTCTAAGCATGCTTTTCTTTTTCATTTCTTCTGCCAGATACTCAAGGTTTTCTGACAACACCCCAGTTGTTTCGCCGACGTTAATTATGTTGATGGAAAAATCACCAAATATGTGACTAAATTTTCCCAGACTCATCGAAAGTGACTGGCCATTGGAAACGTCGCCAATGACATTGTCCAAAACTTTTGCATAGCGCTTCGAAATAGTTTGTTCACGTATTATGTGGAGACTTTCCAGTACGGGTATGTTGGCATTGATAAGGAAGGCAAGTCTTCGTGCAAAAAATGTTTGTTCCTTCATGGATAGACGGAGCATTGAGGCACTTGATTGAAAATTTTTGATAGATGTCACCGAGTTATTCCAAGTCTTTTTCATCCTTGGCTTTTGTAGTTTATCCTTTTGATTCAAAAGTGTAGTTTTGCTGGAAGAAATTTTGTTTTGGACAAGTGCAATATACCTAGTTAACTGTGGTTTAATTTTTTTTAAGGCTTTATTTAGAGACACAATTTTCTTTTTCTTTGTCACGTTATTCGTGGATTACTCTTAGGACTTCTTCTATTGTGGTAAGACCAGCTTCTACTTTTTTGAATCCATCTTCTATCATTGTTGTCATCCCGTTACGAACTGCAATATTTTTTAGTTCCGCTGAGGACGCCTTGCGTAGGATTGCATCGCGAATGTCGTTATCAGCTACTAAGACCTCATTTATAGAAATTCTTCCGGAGTAGCCACTACCGTTGCATTTTTTGCAACCTTTACCCTTGGACATCTTTTCTTTATCAAAAGTTTTTTCAAGTGACATACCCACCAAGCTTTCCATTATCGCTGGAGTGATGTTCACCTTTTCTTTACAATGTTCACAAATTTTGCGTACCAATCTTTGGCCAATTGCTACTGAAACAGTAGAAGCCACTAGATAAGATTCTATCCCCATATCAAGAAGGCGGGGGATGGTCGTTGCTACGTCATTGGTGTGAAGAGTAGAGAGCAAAAGGTGGCCTGTTAGAGCGGTGTTTACAGCAATATTGGCGGTTTCTGCGTCGCGAATTTCTCCGACCATTATTATGTTTGGGTCTTGGCGCAATATACTGCGAAGACCGTTGGCAAAAGTCAGTCCAGTTCTTGGGTTGACCTGAATTTGTTCCACATCATCTACCGCATATTCAATTGGATCCTCAATGGTGATAATAGAAACCTCTTTTGAGTTCAGCATTTTTATCAAAGTGTAGAGGGTGGTGGTTTTTCCTGACCCAGTTGGTCCAGTAACCACAATCATTCCGCTAGATTTTTTTAATGCATGAACAATTTTTTTCTCATCGCTTTCACTAAAGCCGAGGCTGGGAAGTGTGAAGGCCTCCGCTTTGTCGGAAAGCAAACGTAACACAGCGTTTTCTCCGTGATAGGTAGGAGCTATGGAAACGCGAATATCAACAAAGTTTTCAGTGCCAGGGAAGATGTGACGGAATCGACCATCTTGAGTCGATTGATGTTCGTCCGTGCGTAGACGGGCCAAGACTTTTATACGTGAAATAATTTCTGGGTGAATATTTTTTGGAAATTCATAAGCATCCTGCAGTACGCCATCCACGCGAAGTCTTACCCGCACTTTGGTGTTTGACGGATCAATGTGTATGTCAGATGCGCGCAAATCACTTGCTTTTTCAATCAAATAATCGACAAGATTAATAATTGAAATCTGGGTTCCTCGAGTGATCTCATCTTTGATTTTTTGGTCTAGCATATGCCGATTTATAGCCACAATTCCAAATATTTAGTAGGGACGACTCTACTATAAAACTATATACATGGCAAGATCACACAAGTTATTTTTTTAGTGAATAAAAGTTAACAAGAAACGGCTTAGGTATGGCGTAATCGTTAATCTATAAGCGAAGGATTATCATTTAGGAAAAATTTCCAATCTTTTTTGAAAAATACTTTTGCTATGCTCCAAATGCTAAAGGTAATGAAGAATGCTGACAGTACATCTATCGTGTAGTGTAAATGACCAAGTAGGACAACTACGCCAAATAGGAGAGAGAACATTAAGAATAGGGTTCGCAGAAAACGATTTTTCCACCAAATAAGTGCCATAAGAAAAGGTAGCCCGGTGTGGCCTGAAAAGAATAAATCATTCCCAGTAAAGATACCGTTCCAAAAAGTGCTTGCGTTTAGGAAGTTGTAATCGATGAGTGCGCGAACAGGAAAGGCGCGTATGTGTGTAAGCGAAATAAAAATGGCTCGTATAAATATAAACAAAGCGATACTTTTGACTGTGAAAGGGGCGCTTCGAGGTTTATAAAAACAAACCACCGCGATGACAGCGACCATAAAGAGAGCTCCAAAGACAAAAATGGCGTCCACGTCATAGACTCGGGTGTTGCTCAGGACAATGTCAGTGACGGAATCGCTTGCTCGAGAGGTGGCATAACTAGCGGCGAAGTAATTTACTACGAAGCTCCCAGCCAAAAAAACAAGCCCAGTAAGGAACGATAGCAAAAAAGTTTTTTGTCTTATTAAATGTAAAAAACGTTCCTCTTTCATGAAGTGACCTGTAACCTTTGAGGTGGTAGAATTATATCACAATGTCCGAATCAGTTAAGCTATTCTTTTCTATAATTGTCCCAGCGCACAATGAAGAAAATTATATTTCAGAAACTCTAGAGCATTTGAGCCTGCTCGATTATCCCAAGGAGAAATTTGAGGTGATTGTTATTGAAAATGGTTCAAGTGACAGAACAGATGAAATTGCCAAGCGGTTTGAGGGAGGCAACATCAAAATTTTGACTACAGAAAAAAGTGGAGTTTCTATGGCGAAAAATATGGGCATTGATAGACGAAATCCCGTGAGTGACTGGTCAATTTTCCTAGACGCTGATACTGTTTTGAAGCAAAATTTTTTGAATGAACTGAATGATTTTCTTGTTAAACGTTCTTACAAAAGTTTCACCAGGGGGACTACTCAAGTGTTGCCATTGCCATATTGTCTTAATGCCAAACTTTGGTTTGCTTTTTATGACCAGGTACACAGGTTTGGACATGTTTCATATGCAATCCAGATTTTCAAAAGTTCAGTTTTGGAACATGAGCGTTTTGATGAGGGACTTAAAATGGGTGAGGATCTGAAGCTAATTAGTGACGCTACTAAGCACGGGAAATTTTTTTACTTTGCAACGGAAGATGTGCTGACATCCACTAGGCGGTTTGACCAACATGGATGGTGGAACATTTTTTTTCGTTGGACATTTGTTTCTGCTCTTCCTGTGAAGCTTCAGAGAGAGTTTGGATATAAAGTAACTCGATAATACACATGGACACAGTGTCACCATTTATTGTTATGTTTACCACGTGGCTTTCCGGACATGAAAGTATTGCCTACTTGGTTTTGTTTCTCGGCGCATATCTTGAGACCCTCATAGGTGTTTCTTTTTTTGTACCAGGAGAGATTTTTTTTCTTTCAGGTTCGATTCTTGCTGGAGCACATGTTATAAATATTTTTTATGTTATACCTGCCTTTTATGTTGGTGCTGCGTTAGGGGACAGCTCAAGTTATTTTCTGGGGCGACGATTTGGAGTCGGAGTTTTCAAGAAAGACCGCAAGATTTTGAGTACCGAAAATTTTGACAAAGGTGAAAGGTTTTTCCAGAAACATGGCGCAAAGGCAGTATTTTTTGCCAGACTACTCGGGCCGCTTTCTTGGATCACCCCATTCTTGGCTGGTACATATAAGCTTAAATACAAAGATTTCCTTAAATATAATATTCCAGGTGTCATAGTTGGTATAGGAGAGTTTATTGTTGTTGGATATTTTTTTGGTAGTCAGATTGGTGTTATATTGCCACTTGTGGAGCGTTATATAGCGATTTTGGTGTTTAGTCTTATAGTCGGATTGTTTGTTGTTCGTCGTATCAAAAGAATCAGATCAGTTGTGTAAAAATATTATGTCTATCAGCCTTGTCATACCTGCATACAACGAAGAAAAGCAAATTGGCGAATGCCTTGATGCGGTTCTTAAAAATGCGCCAGGAAAGTTTTTTGAAATTATTGTAGTGGACAATGCTAGTACAGATAAAACAAAAGAAGTTGCTTTGCAAAGAAAAGGAGTTAGAGTTGTATACGAGCCGAACAAAGGTTTAACACACGCAAGAGAGTGTGGAAGACTAGCAAGCTCAGGGGACCTGATCGCATACATAGATGCTGACACAAGGATGCCAGTGGGCTGGGTAGATAAAGTTGAAAAAGTTTTCCGAACCAGTCCAGATGTGGTGGCTTTGAGTGGGCCATCTCACTTTTTTGACTCAACAGCGTGGCAAAACTTTGTACTTATTTTTTTATGGTGGCTTACTGCACCATTGGCCTACAGGATAACTGGTTATATGATTTATGGAGCCCATTTCGTAGCCAAGAGGGAAGCACTCCAGGCAATCGGCGGTTTTGATAAGAATATAAGATTTTATGGAGAAGACACAGATATTGCCAAAAGATTAAGCAAGCAAGGCAAGGTGATGTTTAGAATGGATTTTCTTATTTACACCTCAGCTAGACGTTTCCAACACGCTGGATTTTTGAAAACAAACTTTATTTACATGATGAATTTTATTTGGCCGGTCTTGTTTGATAAACCGTTTGGTGGGGAATATCGTGACGTGCGTCCAGAATCAATTTCAAAATAATCATGTCTATTACTCCTCGAGCAAAAGCAATTGGTGGCACTCTTATAATAGCGTTGGCTGGAATTATAGGTGGCTATTTTGCTGTAGCGACCGGCAATGAGGTTAATGTCCAATTAAGCATTTTCTATATTGTTTTAGCAATTAACACTTTTTTCTCTATCGAATTATTTGCCAGCATCGTTTCTCCGCGCAGTCGTATTCAGAAGATTATGGATGCGATTCTACTTGTATTGATTATTGGTTTAGCATTCACGCTCAACAACCCACTTTTATTTATTTTTTTGGACTTGATTATGTTTTTAGTAGCCACGGTCAAATACACGCTTATGCTAGGCGTCGTTGACCACCCCAAGCTTCTTAAGAGGAAAATTATAATCGATTTATCAGGGGCTCTTTTGGCTGGACTTGCCCTTGTTGGCATACTTTATGGGTATCAATCATACAGTGTCTGGATTTTGACCAGTATATTTTTGTTGGCAAATATTTTCTTTCTTTTTGTCTGGCCGATGTATAGAGCGGATAGATAGTTATTTTTTCTACTGTTATGATGTATTTACTTTATGTCAGTTGAATCTCCAAAACCAAATGAAGAATATGATTTTACAGCTGAAGAGGTATTAAAAACTCTTCGTCCAAAATCAAACAGGGGTAGCATTGAATACATTGGTAGCGCCATTTCTAATTGGCAGTCGGAACCAATTTTGTACGACGAAAGCGGAAATATGCTCCCGCCACTTTCGGATTGGGAATTTGAATTACAGAAAAATTTAAAAGGAAAACCGTCAGGTATCAAGGTAGATCAACAGGGAGAAGTTTTCCCTCAGTTTTTAAAAAAGAAAGATGATTACATAAACCGATCAGCTGAACTGGGACAAAATATGTTTCGTTTCTCTCTTGAATTTCCAAGACTGTGTCCTCGAGACGGAGAATTTAACGAACAATTAATGGCTGAATACGTTCAAGCCTTGGCTCTTATTAAGGCACAAGGACAAGAACCAATGCTTACAATTTCGCATTATACAATGCCAAAATTTTTGGTAGAAACTAATGAAGATGGAAAGATTACTCAAGGGGCGTGGGATAACCCAGACGTTTTGAAACATTTTAGATTTTTTGTTGATAATGTTACTAAGTTTTTGGCAGATGAGGACAAGGTTCGTGCCGCACTCGCCAGTGAGCGTTTAAGCAAACAAGATCAAGATAAGTTTCTTTCTGATGGTCTTGTGAAGTATTTCCTGTCCATCAACGAACCAATAATGACAATGCAGGGTGGTTATTTAACTGGAATGTTTCCACCCTATAAAAGAGGTGATGTGTTTTCTATGAAAAATATTTTAAATAAATTGATTGAAGCACATGACATATCGCGAGACACAATTAAACAAAACCTAAAGTCTGATATCGCTGGAGAATCAGACCCCATGGTGGGTGTAGCTTATAACTGGCAGTATATCGACGGCTTGTTTGGTTCAGTTGCTCACGCAATTCAGAACCAGTTACTTACAGATAGATTTGAAAGAGACGGGGCTTACTCAGATTTTTTGGGGCTTCAGTATTATTTTCGTATCACGGCTCCGTTGTTTCGCACAAATATTCCTGGAAGAGAATACGGTGATCACCCTGGTTTTGGCGACGTGTGTCCCGAAGGAATTTTTGAAGTGTTAAAGAAAATGAATGCCCGATACCCGCAAAAGGAAATTTTTATCACAGAATTTGGTTTTTCTGATGCTAGTGACAAACGTCGTCCCTATTGGGTTTTGGAAACGCTTCGTTACATTATTGAGGCCCGAAAAGCGGGTATTCCTATAAAAGGCATGTTGCTTTGGTCAATTGCTGATAATTTAGAGTGGAATCAGGGAATGAGCCAAAAATTTGGTGTGTTTAACGAAAATGAACTTAGTCAGCCACTTATTCCAAGCAAGGACGGTATTAGAACTTGGGAAGTATGGCAAGCTGCCACTAAAGCTTTGACGGATACTTCCCCAGAGTCCTTAAAGGAACTTCAACTTTGTTATGAAAGAGCTAAGATTCAGTTTGAGTCGTATGGCAGGTAAAATAAATTTATATAGTATCCTTGGTGTTTTTTTTCATCATTCCAAAAAATATCGGTAATACTGAAAGAATGACAATGAAAATGACGATGGGGAGGAGGAGTTGCTGTATTCCAGGAATTGAATTGCCGAGGAAATAGCCAAGAGCGCTCATACCGATACCCCAGACAATGCCACCAACTATGTTGTATTTGAGAAATTGCCTATAGGTCATGGTGCCAACACCTGCCAAAATAGGCACAAATGTTCGCACTATGGGGACAAAGCGTCCAATAATTACGGCCTTTGCCCCGTGTTCTTCAAAAAAAGCGTGAGTTCTCAATACATGTTTCTTGTGAAAGAAAAGTGAATCTTCTTTGGTAAAAATTTTCGGTCCTATTTTGAGTCCAAACCAATATCCAACGCTGTCACCGGTGATTGCCGCTACTGTGAGAACTATTGTCAAAATATAAATGTTAAAAAATCCTTGCGAAGCCAATAGCCCTGCTGTAAACAAGAGACTTCCTCCTGGGAGAAAAAAACCGAAGAAAAGACCAGATTCAGCAAAAACCATGAGAAATAGTCCCACATAGCCCGCTGTTCTTACTAATGAAAAAATATCTCCACCGAGTAATGATAAGTGCATAGGCAGATATTGTATCAGAACGTTAACGTTAACAAAATGAGTTTGAACTTATATAATATAATACTCTGGTATTCTGCAGAATACCAGAGTATTATAGTTATTACTTAAAGTTGAAGAAAGAATATAAAATCAATAAATATGCTTTAATATAGTCATGCATAAATTTCTTGAGGTACTGACAAACAAAGAAAAAAAAGTTTTTGAAAAATTAAATTCACCGCAAAAGATTCAAGATTTTCTTGAATCATTGCCAATTAACTTTGAAAAAAATGGCGACACATTGATGTCACCAAGAATGGTATTACAAAACAGGAAAGCTCAATGTATAGAAGGAGCCATTTTTGCAGCTGGAGTTTTGTGGTATCATGGTGAGCCACCAATTCTTCTAGATTTAGTAACGCATCATCATGACGATAGTCATGTGGTAACACTTTTTAGACGCAATGGTTTGTGGGGTTCCATAAGCAAGACCAATCATGCTGTATTGCGATATCGAGATGCGGTTTACGAGTCACCACGTGAACTGGCTATGTCGTATTTCCATGAGTATTTTCTGGACAGTGGGAAGAAAACTATGCGCTCGTTTGCTCTGTATGATTTGCGAAAAGTGAAACGCAACTGGGTTACAGACGAAAAAGATTTATGGTATATCAACAAAGCGTTAGATAAAACAAAACACGTCACAATTGTTTCAGAGAAAGAAGCAAAAAAATTGCGCAAAGCCGACCCAATCGAAAGAAAAGCAGGAAAGTTAACAGTGAGGAAAAAGAAGTAATCATTGTTTTTTGCAGAAATTTGATATCATGAAACTATGAAATACAAAAGCATGTTTCCTTGGCTTATATTGGATATACTAGTGTTTATTACAGCAAACACTCTACTTCTTTCCTATATAAAGCCGACACAGGATATACTGGGTTTAATAACGCCACTTAAGCTTCTTATTTTGGGTTTGGCTGTCTATCGCGCGGCAAATATTGTTTCCAACGAGTTTGTCACTACTCCACTGCGAGCGTATTTTGTAGTGGAGAAAGAAGTAAACGGAGAACACATTGAAGAACCTCGAGACGAGGGCTTCAGGGGGTTTGCTGGCTCTCTTCTGTATTGCCCATCGTGTACAGGCGTGTGGATTGCCACTATTCTCACCTATTCTTATATTTTGTGGCCCGCGCCCACATCCTTGATAACGCTTCTTCTCGCGCTCTCCGCGAGCGAACGCTTTTTTGCTTACACCTTTGGTAAAATAAAAGGCAAATAGTTCTAATCAAAAAAGTTTACGAGGTAAGAATCAATTGTTCGCTGATCCATATCATAGAAATATATATTTTGATTGTGTAGGTCGGTTGCCAATTTTACGCCGACATAGCGCCAGTGCCACGGTTCGTAAATATAGTAAGGATTATTCTTTGGATATGAAAGTACAAAACCGTATTGCCAGGCATTGGCCAAAAGCCAGGTATTTTCGGGAGATCTTTCAAAAAGAGATGGCGAAAAAGTGTCAGCAACTTTTGGTGTGGTAAAGTCCAGAGCTGTGCCAAGCTGGTGCTCGGAGTATCCTTGGTCTGCAGAAAAAGAGTTTGCTGTGCCAGCCCCAAAAGTCACTTTGTAAGACGCCTTCAAACCACTTTGGGCGCCGAATGAGCGATAAGCGGAAATAACTTGTAAATGTAGCCCAGTGCTTGATGCGGCTAACAACAAAGTATTCAAATGTGGCCACACTTGATTCAAAATTTGTTGTGGTTTGTTTTTGTCGTAGAGATACTGGTCGTTAATAAAGGTGAGACTAGCAGGAATATAGTTCTCGTTTAAAAATGAAATCTTTGAATATTTTTTCAATAATTCTGGATCTGTGGCCGCAATTTTCTGAAGAGTCCCAACTGTACTTGAAATTCCAGCAATCTGACCTTGAAATGAATTATTAACTGCTTGCGCATCGGAAAGCTGTCCTGCCAGAATGGTGTTTTGATTATTTGCGTTGCTGAGATTTGTTTGAAGGTCAGCAATTTGTTTTTCATACGAAGCGGTTTTGCTAACTAAATCTTGATTTAGCACATAATATTCGTAACCTCCCACTGCGAGCGAAATTATCGCCATAATAAAAAGAGCAATAACCAATGGTTCCTGTCGTTTGAGAAATTGAGCAAATGAGTGGTCTTGATTCATTGGTAGATTATTGTAGCACAAATTTGTGTGTTACTTTCGAATTACACAAAACAATAGCGAATGACGCCATAAATGAATCTTTAATTAAGATTTAAACACCATTACGATGCTTTTACTTTGAGCTTGGCTTCTTTGTGCTTATCTAGTTTGGGAAGCTTGAGAATAAGTAGACCATATTTTTCCATAGCTTCTGCTTCTTCGATATCTACTTCTTTTGGCAAAACAATGGTTCTGGAAAATGATCCCCAATAAAGCTCTCGATGGAAATAGTCTTCGGAAGAAACGGTTCGATCTTCTTCGCGTTTGCCCCGGATAGTAACCATTTCTCGAGTTATAGAAATATCCAAATCCTCTGGTTTTACTCCGGCTACCATGGTCTTGATAATAATGTCATTGGCGGACTCATAGACATCTACGGTCAGCTGGCCTTCTTCCGCCTCTTCTTCCATCCATGCTCCAGACTTTGTCCCACTTGAGACTTGGCTTGTGTTTGGTGCGGAATATGAAAGTGCGTCAATCTGTGATTCGTCGTCATCTAGATTTGTGGCGCCTGTAAGTTTTTCAAAAAAAGAACGTTTTGTTTTGAACATGTTATTGAATTGGATTAACTGGATAGATTTTTTTTATTTTCTCAAAGAGAAGCATTAATATCACGATTGCAATCCAAACAAATCCGAGAGTGGCCAATACGTCCGAATAGGATTGCTTAATTATAAAGAAATTAAAGGTAGCATGCAATATGATAGCAATGACAAGCCCGACAAATAAAGCAAATTGTTTGGTGAACTTACTTCTGTAAAAGGATAGTCCCATTGCTACACCTATAGTAGCTGAAGAAATGGTGTGAAGGAGTGTTGCTCCCACGAATCGAATGTTTCCGGTTATGAAGCTTTCTGGCACATTACCATGAATGAGTGGTTGAAGTATAAACAAAGCATTTTCTATCGCGGCAAATCCAAGGGCAACAGTCATCATATATATTAAGGAGTCAATTGGTTCGTCGTCGTCTTTCATCCGCAGAGCAACAAAATACGCCATAAGAAACTTCATCATTTCCTCAATTACGGCCCACCACACAAACGGTGCTTGCTGGTGTGTCAATGTTTGGGCCCAACTTTCGAATGGAATAACGAGTATCACTGCTACCATGCCTGCCACGAAAGTTTCGATAATTCGTCCACGTGGTTCCGGTCTTTTGGAGTCTTCTCGAAGCCAAAACATAAGCCAGACCAATGCTGGGATAATTCCCCCAGTAAGTGAATAAAACAGGATGTCGGATGAAATGATCATGAGATTGTGGGCCACCGCTCGACCATAATGAGTGGTCTATCTTTTTTGTGAGGCATAAGGGCCCAGATTTCTTCGGTAATGAATGGCATGAATGGGTGGAGGACCTTGAGTGTAGTTAATAAAATATGATAGACAGTCCACTTGGCGGAAAGTTGTTCTTTGTTTGTACCTTTGAAAATTGATTCCTTGCTTCCCTCAATTATATCATCTGCAAAAGTGTGCCAAATATAATGGTAAATTTTTTCCGACGCTAGATGGAAACGCAGGTTCTCCATGTCTTCTGTTATATCGGCAACGATAGCATTCATCTGGGTGATGGTTTCGAAATCTTCAGGGGTTAATGTTGGTTTTGCCGCATAATTAAGATTTTCTGTATTGCTAAGTACAAACCGTGCAATGTTCCATATTTTGTTTGAAAAGTGCTTGTAGGCCTTGATTTTGTCATTTGAAATTTTGCTGTCGGTCCCTGGAGTGTTACCGACAATGAGTGCCATCCTCCCTGCGTCTGCACCAAATTCTTTGGCAACATCCACGGGGTCCAGACCATTATCAAGGGATTTGGACATTTTTCTGCCTTTGTTGTCGCGAACTGTGCCGTGCAGATAAACTGTTGAAAAGGGGATCGTGCCAAGATGGTATCCGCTCATCAGTATCATGCGAGCTACCCAGAAGAAAAGTATTTCATATCCTGTTTCAAGTAGGGTGGTTGGGTGATAAATTTTCAGATCTTCTGTTATATTTGGCCAGCCAAGCGTAGAAAATGTCCACAAAGCAGAAGAAAACCACGTATCCAATGTGTCTGGGTCTTGCTCCCAGCCACTTCCTTCTGGCTTTTCAATACCGCAATAAATTTCTTCGCCTTTGTACCACACTGGAATTTTGTGTCCGTACCAAATTTGTCTGCTTATGCACCAGTCACGGAGGTTGTCTATCCAATGAAAATAAGTTTTGTTGAAATAATCAGGAATAATATTGACTTGGCCGTTTTCAACAGCCTTCCTCATAATTTCTTTAAGTGTAGTTTGCTCACCAGATTTAATTCCATTTATTTCCGAGTGGGGAAGAACCAAGGGTTTGTTCACATCCACGAACCATTGTCTCATAATTTGTGGTTCAATGATGCCACCAGTACGTTCTGCTGTGGCAATATTGTGAGTATAGTCTTCAATTTTCTCCACCAACCCCTTACTCGTAAGTTTTTCAATAATCTTTTCTCTTGCATCTTTTATTTTCATTCCAGCAAATTCTCCGGCAATTGGCAAAAGTTTCCCAAATGTATCGATTATCTGTTCTTTATCAAGTTTATATTTTTCTGCAAGGTCAAAGTCTACGACAGAATGCCAAGGAGTAATGGTCATGACGCCAGTGCCGAACTCCATGTCTATAGAAGAGTCTTTGATGATGGTTGCTTTAATCGGTCCGTTGATCCATTCTACAGTAAGCTTTTCCCCATCTTTATATTTTTTGTAACGAGCGTCATCAGGATGCATGATTACGTATTTATCGCCAAATTTGGTTTCAGGTCTAGCTGTACTAATTACAAACGGTCCATATTTTAGAAAATAAAGTTTTGCTTTTTCTTCTTGGTATACGATTTCGTCGTCTGCGATTGTGGTTTGACCTTTGGTGTCCCAGTTTACAATTCTATCGCCACGATAAATAAGTCCCTCGTCATACATTTTTTTAAAAGCAGTTCGAACTGCAAAATTTCTTTCATTGTCCAAAGTGAATGCTTCCCTAGACCAGTCGCACGAAGCTCCCATGATCTTTATTTGGGAGACAATCGTATCGTGGCTTGATTTGGCAAATGATTCAACCCGTTTAAGAAACTCGTCTCGCCCCAAATCATGTCTAGTTTTTTTTTCTTTCTTCAAAATTTCCTTTTCAACTTTTGTTTGCGTAGCAATAGCTGCATGGTCCGTACCAGGTAACCACAGAGTACGTAACCCCCGCATTCTTTTGTAACGGATTACGATATCTTCAATTGTAAGTCCCAGGCCATGTCCCATGTGGAGAACTCCAGTGACGTTTGGAGGGGGCATCACGACTGTAAACGTGGCAGAATCCTTTGATATGAAATTCTTATCAACAGATGTTTCGGGGTGAAATAGACCGCTGTCTTCCCACGTCTTATATATGCGAGCTTCAGTTTCACCTGGGTTATATGGTTTAAGTAACCTTTCGTTCATTGTTTTGATATTTTAGCACATTTATAGGGTATTGTTTTATATAGGACTTTTTATAAAGGTCACATTAAAACAAACATAAGGGACAAAATAATTTGGGAATTTAAGAAATTTCAAAAAATAAATGTCCTATTCTATTATGTGTTGTAAAAACAGCATTAGAAGCTGTTGTCAAGATAAAAGTTATCATCATTTTTTCATAAAGGACAAAATAATGAAATATGGCCATAAATATGACTAATTACGTAATTATATTCTCATCGCCAAACCTTGACATCTCATTTTTAAAATGTAGGGTTTGATTTGTCAAAGAAAATCTATGAAAAGTGTATATAACAAAAAGGACAAGAGACTTTCTAAAGCAATATTGATTGCTTTGGGTCTTTTTGTGCTGGTATCTCTGCACTTAGGCGTTGGTGGAATCAGTTTTCAAACAGTAAAAGCTCTAAGCACTTTCAATAGCGACCCAGCTGATTTTTCTACACTTCGTTCGTCAAACTATACACAATATCCAGATACAACTACTCATTGGGCAGATACTACTAGCGCCAATGCTGGTGAAACCGTAAGTCTTGCTGTCTATTATCACAATTCATCTCAAGAAACAGCAAACAATGTTCGAGTAACTATGGCTATGCCAAATACTGTTGGCACTAGTATCACGGCTTCTGCAACGCTTTCTGCAGATAATTTTAATACCTCAACAGGGAATACAACTATCAACCTTTCATCTAGTCAGTCACTACAGTATATTCCGGGGTCAGCATCATGGTATCCAAATCAGTCTACCACCGCTGCACCATTTCCTTCTGGGCAAACTGGCGATGAAGTGATGACTTCGGGTGGGGTTAACATTGGTGACGTGGCGCAAGGGTGGCCAACTCAAGGATCTGTTGTTGCACGATTCAAAGTTTCTCAAAATTTGCCTCCACCTCCACCAACCGGTAGTTCTACCCTCGACATCACAGCCAACGGTTCACAAGGACCAGTAACACTTGCTGATGGACAGTCATTTACCCTAGATTGGATTTCAAGCAACGTCACAGACTGTAGTTTGTCAGAATCTGATGTTCCGTTTACCTCCGGCGTAACTTCAACCGGTTCAATGGGTCCAGTTGATCCCACTCATCCTTTCTATCCACCAGCTGGTGCAAGTTACACTTTTGTCATTACATGCAGTGGTTTGTCTGGACCGATTAGTGACAGTGTGGTGATTATTCATCCAAAACCTGTTATTCAGATTCCACAAGCTCCACAAATTTCTAATATTGCGACTGATTGTAGTGGTCAAGTTACTTTGACATGGGGGGCAGTATCTGGAGCAACTTCTTATAAAGTATTTCGTAATGGGGTACAGATAGCTTCAACTTCAGCCACTACGCTTGTTGATACAAACACAACCTCAAATACTCAATATTCATATACAGTAAAAGCAAGCAACGTTGCAGGGGATTCTGCACGCTCAAATGTATCTACAACAACCACACCAAATTCGTGCGTTGTTGTTCCAGAAGCGCCGACAACCTTCGCAGTTGCGGGTAGTACCTGTGGTGGAAATGTGTTTGTGTCATGGAACGCCGAACAAAATGCAACTTCATACAATGTTTACAGAAATGGTGCATTAGTTGCCACCTCAAGTAATTTGTCCTTTACAGACACTGGTTTGTCCCAAGGAGTAACATATTCATACACAGTAGAGGCAGTAAACAGCGCTGGAACGTCACCACTATCAAATATTGCAACTACACAAGCATCTGGTGCTTGTCTTACTGTTCCCGTTGCGCCTTCGCTTGGTGCAGTCACAGGTACACAGTGTGGAGGAACCACTATGCTTTCATGGAATTCAGTTACAAACGCTGATTCATATAAAATATTTAGAGATGGCCATCAAATTGCCACGACCACAAACACGTCTTATGTGGATTCTGGCCTGACTCCTCTTTCTTCACACAATTACACTGTTAAAGCGGTCAATGTAGTAGGGAATTCAGTTTCTTCCAATCAAGTTTCTGCAAGTGCATCGGCACAATGTCCTTTACAGACACCAACTGTGTCCTTGACGGCTAATCCTTCTACAATAAATCAAGGCAGTAGCTCACTTTTGAGTTGGAATTCCACAAATACTACGAGTTGTAGTGCCATTTGGACAACGGCCACCTCAACTTCTGGTGGTAAATCAGTAAGCCCAGCTACCACAACGCTATATTCAATCATTTGTACAAACGGGGAAACAAATGTCACAGGAACAACAACTGTAACGGTCATTCCAACACCAGTGCCTACACCGACAGTATCTTTGGTGGCAAATCCGCCAACAATCCTTCAAGGACAAAATTCAACACTCTCATGGACATCTACAGATGCCACCAGTTGCTCTGCTCTGTGGACAACTTCCACAAATACATCTGGTAATCAAATTGTAAGTCCAGCTACTACTACGACTTATATGATTACTTGCAGTAATTCTTCAAAAACAGCCACTTCTACCGCTACAGTGACAGTGAATCCTGCTGTAACTCACACCCCATCAGTCACCCTTACCGCGGATCCAGGCACAATCAATTCCGGTTCAAGTTCAACACTTTCATGGACATCTGCTGATGTTACGTCTTGCTCCGCCCCATGGACTTCTGCAACTTCAACTTCCGGTACTCAATCTGTCAGTCCAACATCGACTACTTCTTACACAATTTCTTGTTCAGGGTCATACGGTAATGCATCATCAACTGCTACTGTTACAGTAAATACTGGAGGCGGAGGTGGAGGCATTACCCCAACGCTTACCCTTACAGCAAACCCAACAACCATATCCACAGGCGCAACCTCCACCCTCACTTGGGCTTCAACATACGTCACAGCATGTTCCGCACCATGGACAAGCTCAACTTCAACATCAGGCAATTTTGTAGTTAGCCCAGCTACCACAACTTCTTACAGCATGCAGTGTACTGGTTCATATGGAAATGTTTCAGCTACAACCACAGTATCTGTCAACCAAGTTGTGCCAACCGTAGCCCACATCATAGTTTCAAAAATCATTTGCTCAAATGAATCAGAACTTCCAAACTGGGGTTTGGGTAATGGTGGAGACATCTCTTCAACTACCGCTTCGACATTTTTGAGTCAGCATAGTGATTGTCATATTAATACAGACTGGCAGTTCCAGTGGGCTTCTTCTACTTCTACTGATCCAGGTAATACAGTAGTTGGTTTAGCGGGTGGCCCATGGTCCAGTGCTTTTAGTGGTAGTGTAGACGTGCCAATTGCTAGTGTGGGCCATTCGATTCATGTTCGTGAAGTACTTCAATCCGGTTACATTCCATTTACATATGACTCCGCTTCAACAACTCCAAATGGCAACAATTATTCAGCTGAGATGTATTGCAGCGATGATCATATAAATTATGACAACTTTGATTTCATAAATTCTCCTATCGCAGGGCACACATACAATTGTGTGGCGTGGAATGTCTTAAAACCTGCAGTAGTCCACACCCCATCAGTCACCCTTACCGCGGATCCAGGCACAATCAATTCCGGTTCAAGTTCAACACTTTCATGGACATCTGCTGATGTTACGTCTTGCTCCGCCCCATGGACTTCTGCAACTTCAACTTCCGGTACTCAATCTGTCAGTCCAACATCGACTACTTCTTACACAATTTCTTGTTCAGGGTCATACGGTAATGCATCATCAACTGCTACTGTTACAGTAAATACTGGAGGCGGAGGTGGAGGCATTACCCCAACGCTTACCCTTACAGCAAACCCAACAACCATATCCACAGGCGCAACCTCCACCCTCACTTGGGCTTCAACATACGTCACAGCATGTTCCGCACCATGGACAAGCTCAACTTCAACATCAGGCAATTTTGTAGTTAGCCCAGCTACCACAACTTCTTACAGCATGCAGTGTACTGGTTCATATGGAAATGTTTCAGCTACTACTACTGTGACGGTTAATCCTGTTGTGCCAGAAACACCTACGGTCACTTTGACAGCAAATCCAGACACAATTACTCCGGGTGCCACATCAACATTGACTTGGGTTTCCAACAACACCACGGCTTGCAGTGCTCCATGGACTTCCGCAACTTCGACTTCGGGAAGCTTTGATGTTGCTCCACAAACCACAACTGCATACACAATTAATTGTTCCAATGGAACTCAAACCGCTACTTCTACTGCTACGGTTACAGTAAGCACGCCTCCAGTTGTCACTCCCCCAACTGTAACCGGTGGAGGTGGTTGCGGTCCGCAAGGTTGCGTTCCTGGAAGCATGGGTGGCGGAAGAGGTTATGTGCCAGTTCCAACCGTTCTCGGTGCTTCACTTTCTTGTGACTACCTTCACGATTATCTACACATAGGCTGGCAGAATGATCCAGTTGAGATGCTTAAACTGCAACTTTTCCTCAAAGACCTTGAAGGATTTAACAATCTACAAATAAATGGCGTGTTTGATCAGCCGACGTTTGATGCAGTTTCTCAATTCCAAGTGCAGTTTCAGCCAGATATTTTGACTCCATGGGGGTATGCTCAAGGGGAGTCCACTGGCTATGTCTATATTCTGACCAAGAAAAAAATCAATGAAATATTCTGTCAGCACGCCTACCCTCTAAACGCACAGCAAGAGCAAGAAATTGCGCAGTTCCGCGCACTCCTTGAAGGATTGAGATCAAATAACATTTCAATTCCTGGTTTGACTACTACAAACATGGGCACATCAAACAATTCTTTGACTGGAACCACTACACCAACAACTGTCGGCAGTATTCTTGGACTATCAAATCAAAATACAAATCAAAACACCACTGGTAATAGCCGTTTCCTTTCTTCAGAAAATTTGTCTAACATTGCAGCAGTTGCTTTTGCCGGACCAAAAGGATGGACGGAGTCGATACAGTCGATAGTCATATTCTTCCTGATTCTTCTCATTATTTACGCCATCGCAAATGCCATTGTAAATAATCAAAATAAAAACAAACCGGCCTCACAAGTGCTTTCTGTGACAGCTGTCAGAATCCGCACGGCTCTATACTTCGTTGCCGGCCTTATACTGGCACTCATACTATGTTTGGCGTTCCATTATTACGTAATCATATTGCCACTTCTTCTTCTTGTGATTGTGGCATCCGCAACTCTTCTTTGGTTCTCTTTGGAATCAAGAGCAAAGAATAATATCGTTACTACCACGACCACTTCTACAACAAGTACTACTACAAAGTCTAAACCTTTTGTAACTACTTTCCCGACACAAGCACCAGTAAAGCAAGGGCAGATAAGTACGCAAACGACCTCCAAGGTTACAAAGACAGAACCAATTGAGTCAGTGCCACCTACAATCACCGAAGCTCACTTACCAGAAAAAGATACTGTGGTTGAAATAGTGAACGAAAAGTAATTTAAACCATTTGGGTTTAGGAAAGAATCGCATGCCCTCTGGCTGCGATTTTTTTCTTTATTTTCAAAATTGAAGGTTCGCTTACAATATGTAAATAACCAGCCATGCCTATCATTACTGAATTGTCGGTTGCCAGTTCTTTCTCCGGAATATGAAGTGTAAGGTTTTCGAAATCTTTGGTCATTTCTACGAAAGCTTTCCTAATGTGTTTGTTTGAGATGACACCTCCACCAATTATTAAACTTCTTGGTTTGAAGGCAACGATAGCTTTGCGAGTTTTTTCTATCACCACTTCTGTGACCGCTTCTTCAAATTCCTCCGCTAGCTCCAATTTGTCTTGCTCGGAGAGTTTGCCGTGATCACGAATTTTGTATAGCACTGAAGTCTTGAGACCAGAAAAAGAAAAATCAAAATCTTTGGTGTAGATCATGGGACGGGGAAGATGCCAGGGGTTATTTTTTGTTTTAGATTCGCGAGCTTTTTCTGCAAGCTTAGAAATTTCTGGACCACCGGGATAGGGAAGTCCCATCATTCGCGCTACTTTGTCATAACATTCACCAAGCGCATCATCTCGGGTCTTGCCAATTGTGACGTAGTGAAGTAGTTTTTTACTAAAGACGAGCTCGGTGTGTCCACCGGAAATAAGAAGCGCCAAAGTGGGGAAGACGATAGGTTTTAGCTTATAGGTTTTGGCTTTGGTAAAAAGTACAGAAACGACGTGACCTTCCATGTGGTTCACTGGGACAACTGGTAAATTCCATATTGCTCCAAGCGCTTCCGCGACCGTGATGCCTACCCATAGTGCTGGTTCAAGCCCCGGGCCATATGTGACAGCGATAGCATCAATCTTTGGCACTGCAAATTTATCGTTAAATGTTTTTATTTTTTTAATTAGCTCTGGTTCGCGGACAAGAATCTTTTTAATTACTTTTTCTGGAAATTTTCCTTTTTCATTTTTACTCTTTAATTTCAAAAAACCAGATTCATCTAATGCTTTAGTCAATAACGGAATCAAGTTCTTGGCATGCTCCCTTTTTGCCAAGTTTGGCATTACTCCGCCATATTGTTCATGGAGTTTGGCTTGTGAGTAAAGAGCATTGCCCAGAAGTTTGAACTTTGGCTTTTCTAGTGTTCCTTTTGCATCAATCACACTAACTGCAGTCTCATCGCAAGACGTTTCAATGGATAATATTCTCATGTAATCACTATATCAGCAGTTCCTGCCTCGTAGAAGTTTCCATAACTTTCCTACTGGGGTCGTCACAAGATGTCTCAATACTCAATATAACCATCGAAACCATAATTACACACCCGAATGAGATTTTTTAGATAATTCGACAGTTTTCGTCGCATTTTTATATTCGGCAGAGGAGATAAAATCAGCTTTGTTAGTTAAATTATCTATAGTGTCGACCCTCTCTTCAAAACCCGTTTCACTTGTTAATAAGTTACGTAAATTTGTAAGAACATCAACATCAATAGCCGTTAGAACTGACCAACTTATTGGGGAATCATCACCCTCAAAAGTAAAAGCTGTGTGGACCAGTTTTTGACATTCAATGCCGTTATTTTCCCCAGGCCAAACCATATATCTTGTTAAATTAAGTGCCTGTCTAGATAGATCTTTTACTGATTCATGAAGCTTCTCTAAATTAGATGGCGTTTCAGGACTAGTCATATTAATTTAATATTTTCTAATAATAAACGATTATATCACGATTTGTGACCATATGCGGAGTCGGTCACGAATTTTTTGTTCGTCATAGCTCACAAAATCTCTCTACAAAGGATTCTCATCGCACCAATATTACATAGTCCCTAGAGAATTGTCACTTATGATCTTTGTTTTTTGATTAAAAAACTAGTAAACCGTAGTGACAGTAAGAGTGTTGCTTACACTCGTACTATTGCCGTTATCATCAGTTACTGTGAATATTGGAGTATAAGTGCCTGTTTGCTGATAGGTGTGGGTGAGAGTGGCAGAGGTTTGAGTGGAAGAAGGAATGGGCATCATTATGTTTGATTGGCTCATGCCGACAGCTTCATCGCCCCAGTGGACCGAATAATGAAGATTACTCACACCACTTCCTGCTACGACGTGCACAGTCCATGTGCCCAAGTTATCAACCGTGAGTGTGCTTGGTGCGTCAAGTCCTGAGATGCTAATTGCAGATGCAGACAATAAAGTAACTGTAAATGTTGTGCCGTTGCTTGTACCGTTTTCATTTTGAACGGTAACTGTATATGCCCCCGGTGTTATTTGTCGCATATACATTGGACACATGGAGCCAATTGGGCAATTTGGTGATAGATAGGCTGGTACAGAAAACGTCAATGTTTGTCGAATACCTCCGCGACATGCCGGGTCGGTGGTACACGCTATCGCTATAGATGAAGTAATTGGCACATTGCGAACAGCTACACTTCCGTCAAAGAGAATGGTGTTGTTTTGAGTAAATCCAAAACCACTCACATTCACGGTACTACCTGCTGATCCACTCGTCGGTAAAATAGAATACAACGACACGTTGGTGGTGGTTGTTCCACAAGTCATTTGTTTTATTGACGCACGTGTCATCGGTCCGACGAATCCAGTAGTAGGCAGTCCTTGCGCTGATTGAAATTGTTTTACAGCTGTAAGTGTAATGGGGCCGAAGTGACCCGTACCAAGATAGGCGGAACTAAAGTAGCCATTTGTTACAAGAAAATTTTGTAGGTTGGTTACCAATCCTTCTGTGGTAATGTCATCTGAACCAAATCTTAAGTTCATACTCAAATCGACGCAATTTTGGGTAGGAGGTGTTGAAATTGTTTGCGCATAAATTGTATATGGAATAAAACCGGCAATCAGAAAGAAAGAAAACACGAAAGATACAAATGTTTTTGAGTATTTCATACACATAATGACGCATGAAATATAGTCTTCTTACAGTTTGCTTGATTGGATTGAATAAAGTGGTCACAAGTTACTAAGCATTTTGCTCCAGGTGTTCGCAAAATACGTAAGTACTTGCCGACCCCGCCTTGTGGTTTTGCGTACTCGCAAAACACCACTCCGCCCTCACAAAATTAAAAAAGTGAAGCAGTTCACTTTTTCTTAACAATTTGTGACCCTACAACCTGGCTTTCAGAACTTGTGGGGTATAGAGAGTATATCAAATCAAGCATTCAAGAACTGGGTCAGCTATCTTTCTGTAGGTAAAACATCGAATCTTCGGTAAACATACAATTTGGCCTATTTTTCGGGCTATTTTATGTGTCAAAAAATTTTCCGAATCAAACCCTATAAGTGGGTTTTTAAAAAAAGACTATGCTATCATTACCCTATGAATCCAAAGGGTCCCCAGATTTGGATGAAATGGACTTGGGAAAAAGTTAAAACAATACTATAATCGACAGTCCAAATAATTAAATGGGCCGGTAAATTATGAAAAAACCCGCACTCGCTCTCCTCGTGACTGTTGTTCTCATTGTTACGGTTATCTATTTCCGTAATAGTTTTAGGGAATTTAGTATTCTCATCAATAACACATCAAATCTCGCTCAAGTAGCTACTTCCTTGCAAAATACTCCGCTGGTTGGCGTCAATATATCTGGAGCGGAGTACGGTTTACCAAGGTTGTTTCCAAGCGGAAGCGACCTCGATTATCTCAAAAGCAAAGGCATGACACTCATTCGTTTGCCGATCATGTGGGAAAAATTTCAGCCGGATCTCGGTAGCCCCTTGGATTCGAATCAAGTGTCGGGACTGAAGACATTTCTGGATGCTGCGGGAGCCCGCGGTATGAAGGTCATCGTTGATTTGCACAACTATGCTCGCTATACGCAAAATACGGGTTGGGAACTTTATTCAAATGGTTCCATAGGAACTCCGTTTACCTTCCCCTCTACCGCTACATCCACATTTACCATCCAGGCGCGGGGAAGTGTGGCAGGTGGAGTATGGCCGAATATGGATTTCCAAATTGATGGAGTTACCAAAGGTTCAGCTACTGTGAACACCACTGCTTGGGCCCCATATTCGTTTTCAGTTCCAATAACCGCAGGTAGCCACACTCTGGCTGTTGCTTTCACCAATGATGCAGTTATTAGTGGCCAAGACCGCAACCTAGAGGTTTTAAACATGGCAGTGGCTGGTACAGGCACAGCTTCGTCTTTTACTGCAACATTTGAAGCCGAAGATGTACCTACAAAAACAATCGGCCAGGCAATAGGAGGTCCTGCGTCAGCACCGACTATCGGTTCATCTGCCGTGCCCGTCTCTTCTTACAAAGATTTTTGGACCAAGCTCGCCGGTACACTTGCCGGGCATACGGGTCTGTACGGTTACGACATTATGAATGAACCTCACGACATGCCATCTCCTAGCGATTGGCCTACTGCCGCTCAAGCTGCCGTGGATGGCATTCGCACTGTTGATACCACTACCACCATTTATGTGGAGGGAGATGGGTGGGCCGGCGCTGAAAATTGGCTCACGACCAATGCAAACCTTCATATCAATGACCCAGTTAACAATCTTGTTTATGAAGCGCATCAATATTTTGATGACTCAAGCGGTCGGTATTTGCAAACCTACGACAATACAACCTATGCCAACGGAACACACCTCTCTGCGATTTCCGGCGTCACCAGAGTGCAACCATTTTTGAACTGGTTAAAACAAAACAATGCAAAAGGATACATCGGTGAATATGGCGTACCCGATAACGATCCGCGATGGATTACTATGGCAGATAATTTTTTGAGTACCTTACAAGCAAACAATGTTCCTTCGACAATGTGGGAGTACAGTTTTTATGATTCGACAGATCCGTCATGGCGTCATCAACACGGCTTAATGGATTTAAACCCGAGTGATAATAACGGTCAAGACGAGCCGCAAATAGCGCTTCTCACAAAATACGCACAAGGCCTCGCAACACCTCCTCCACTCCTCACTCCGGCCATCACCCTTTCTGCCACTCCGACAACCGGCACAGTCAACGTAACCAATCCGCAACTTACTTGGAGCGCCACCAACAGTCCGACATCATGTACAGCATCCGGAGACTGGACAGGTGCTAAAGCGGTTAGTGGCACGAATGTATCTCAAGGAGTTCTCGCGAGCGTGAAGACTTATACCTACACTTTGACTTGTGCCAATGCAACGGGGACAAGTGCACCTGTCAGTGCCACAGTCACAGTAACAGCTGCAAACGTTGTTGCGACGACAATATTTTATGTTGATTCATCCATAACAGATACCAACTTTGGGAGTGCAACTCCTGACTGTACTAACTACAATCCGGCAACTTTTACCTGTAGTGGCGGTTCGGCAAATGCATACAAAACCATTGCAGATGTGAATGCCACGACCTTTAAACCAGGGGATAGTATTTTCTTCAAAAAAGGTGCCACTTTCTACGGCAACTTAATCATTTCAAAATCAGGTATTGCTGGAAGCCCCATCACTTTTAGCGCATATGGTACCGGAGCAAATCCTATCATCACAGGTTTTGTAAACGTTTCTGCCTGGACGAACTTAGGCAGCAATATCTGGGAGAGTACCGCTCCAGTCTCAACATTGCCCACTGTCAATATGGTAGTGGTGGGTGGAGTGAACACCCCCATGGGACGATACCCAAATACTGGGTATTTAACGTATCAAACTTTTTCTGGCAACACCTCTATCACGAGCAGTAGCTTAACGGGAACACCCAACTGGACAGGGGCAGAGGCGGTCATAAAAAAACAAAGATGGATAATTGACAGAAATCCTATATCAGCACAATCAGGAGGTACTTTAACCTATACTTCCGACAATACAGTTAATAATGGTTCTTATACAGGAATAAATAATTGGGGATTCTTCATTCAAAACGATCCTCGAACACTTGATCAGCAGAACGAGTGGTACTACAACCCCTCTACCAAAAAGCTAAGGATATACAGCGCGAGTAGTCCAACGAATGTGCAGGTGTCTTCGGTAGACAACCTTGTCTATATGACCTATAAGCACTATTTAACTTTTGATCATATTTCTTTCACTGGAGCTAATAGCTCAGCCTTTTACATTGGCAGTTCTGATAATCTTTCTTTACAAAATATTAGCATGAATTTTAATTACAATGGAATACTTGGTCAAAATTGGGGATCTTCTTCTGCGAATTTTGTATTTCAAAATTCAAATATAAACCATACAAATAATAATGCACTTAATCTACCAGGAGAATTCACGGGTGCTACTATAAGCAATAATGTTATTCAAAACACCGGAATGATTGCTGGCATGGGCGGAAGCGGGGATGGAAAATACATTGGCATGATGATACAAGGCGCAAGTTCTCTAGTGCAGTACAATGAAGTTGACAATACAGGTTATATCGGTATTAGTTTTAGCGGTAATTCAGTAACCGTAAGCAACAATCTTATAAATACTTTTTGTGTAGTGAAGGATGACGGGGGAGGTATATATACTTATGTTGGGGGTCAGGGTACAACGCCTTATATAGGAGAGAAAGTAACCAACAATATAGTACTAAATGGCATAGGTAGTGACGAGGGTGTGTATTCTTGGAATGGTCAAAGGAGTTCAAGTGCGGAGGGGATTTATCTTGATAATAATTCAAGTGGTGTACAAGTCTTAAATAATTCAGTGGCAAATATTGGTAGCGCTGGGATATTTTTGCATGATCTTCATGATGTAGTTGTCAGGGGTAACACAGTCTATAATAGTGTAATTGGGCTACTAATCGGCAGTGACGATTCTATCAGCATCAGAAACCTTGCAATAGATAATAATATATTTTTTGCAAGAAAAGCCCCCGATATACAAAATTCATACGGTAATATGACCACAGACTTTAACCAATTAGTTTTTAAACCAGTCACTATACACAATGATATTGCTAGTTGGGGAACTATTGATAGCAATTATTATGCAAGACCAATGGATGATAACCTTGTGTTTAATGTACAACCAACAGGAGAAACTTCTACTCCAAGTCTTTATTTAATGAAGACTCTTGCAGGATGGCAGTCATATTCAGGATTTGATGCTCATTCTCATAAATCACCCAAAACAATTACTGATGTCAATGATCTTCGCTTTGAATACAACGCCTCTAATTCATCAAAGACTATCTCTTTGGGTGGAACATACATCGACGTCAAAAATACTTCTTATACAGGATCAGTTACCTTAGCTCCCTGGAGTTCAGTAGTTTTGATAAAAGGTGGAACGATATCTCCTCCTCCACCTCCACCACTCCTCACTCCAGCCGTCACCATCTCTGCCACTCCGACAACCGGCACAGTGAACGTGGTTAATCCACAGTTGACCTGGAGTGCCACAAACAGCCCCACATCCTGTACAGCATCTGGAGACTGGACAGGTGCTAAAGCGGTTAGTGGCACAAACGTAGCTCAAGGTGTTCTCGCGAGCGTCAAGACTTACACCTACACTTTGGTTTGTGCCAATGCAACGGGGACAAGTGCGCCTGTCAGTGCGACAGTTGTAGTAACAGCAACAACCCCTGCTCCCACAGTTTCACTCTCTGCAAATCCTCTCTCTATTACTGCGGGAAGCTCTTCTGTTCTGACTTGGTCTTCAACAAACGCAACAAGTTGTACTGCAAGTGGTGGAACATTTACTGGAACGAAGGCAGCGAGTGGTACTCAATCTGTTAGTCCAACCGCAAACACCACTTACTCTCTTTCATGTACTGGTGCAGGTGGTACTGCATCAAAAAGTGTCACAGTCACGGTCACTGCAGTAACTCCAGCACCAACTGTCACATTATCTACCACTCCGACAACCGGCACAGTGAACGTGGTTAATCCACAGTTGACCTGGAGTGCCACAAACAGCCCCACATCCTGTACAGCATCTGGAGACTGGACAGGTGCTAAAGCGGTTAGTGGCACAAACGTAGCTCAAGGTGTTCTCGCGAGCGTCAAGACTTACACCTACACTTTGGTTTGTGCCAATGCAACGGGGACAAGCGCGCCAAAGAGTGCCACTGTTAGCGTCACATCTGCCATAGTTCCAGCACCAACCGTTACATTGTCTGCCACTCCCTCTTCCATCACCTCAGGTCAAACAAGTACTCTCACCTGGTCTTCAACCAACGCTACAGGTTGCAGTGCTTCCGGTGGAACTTTCACAGGAACCAAGACTACCAATGGAAACCAAACTCTCTCACCAACTTCCAACACTACATACACACTGACTTGCACAGGGGCAGGAGGTTCAGTAAATAAAAGTGCCACAGTGGCTGTCTCGACAGTCATTCCACCAACCCTTCCCACAATCTCAAACGTTCAAATGAACAGTATCAAACGTTCATTAGCTATCGTCACTTGGAATACAGACAAACCAACCGATGGACAGGCGGACTATGGTCCAACTTCTTCCTATGGGCAAACAACTCCATTAGTTTCAACTCTCAATATTTCTCATACCATTGTTATTCCAAAACTTCTTCCCAATGCCAACTACTTCTTTAGGATTAAATCCAAAGATAGTTCCGGCAACCTAGCTACCTACATCGGCTCTACCTTCAAAACCTTGCCCCGTCTTTCAAAGCCACCCAAGCCCTCTCTCCTTGTAGCCAGAGTCGGATCAGTTATTCTTGATTGGGGAAGTATTGATTATGACTTATGTCAATCAATTAAAATATACAGGTCGACTACAAGTTTTGTCACAACTCCAGATGTTTCTTCTCTCCTCGCTACACTTACCTGTAGTGACATTACCTATCACGATGAGGCGGTAGTTCCCAGCACCACATACTTTTACTCCCTCTTCACCGTTGACGATCAAGCAGTCTTCTCCGATCCAGCTACCATTAGCTTTGTTACTGAACCTGCACCCATAATCCCTCCAGTATCTTCTTCTGGTGGAGGAGGATCATCTGTAGGTGGAGGTGGTGGAGGAGGAGGTGGATTCTCGAGTGGAGGAGGCAGTAATAGCGGAGGTGGTGGAGGTGGTGGAACAGTAATTCCAGCCCCAGTCGCTGTCGTCCCGTGTGCGCAAGTGATCACTTTTGCCCGCAATCCTTCAACGGGTCAATTGCAATTCTTCTCAAGTCCGTGTTCTGTTCCGTCCGGATGGGTGACAATTTCACAATCTTCAAATACAAATGGAGGTACCGCCACCTCTCAAGTCATTTCTCCTCCTCTCATTGACAAACAGCTCTACTACGGTATCTCTGACCCAGAAGTAGCAACTCTCCAGACATTCCTCAAAGCAAAAGGATTCTTCTCGGCAGGTGCAACAGGATACTTCGGAGCTCTCACTTCCAAAGCGGTGCAAGCATACCAAGCATCAAAAGGTATTAGTCAAACTGGTGCAGTCGGACCCCTGACTCGAGCCACTCTTGCTTCCGATAGTGGAAGTACTCTACCGTCACCAATCACAACAGTATCCATCCCACCGACATCATCGGGAACCCTGTATCGTACACTCTCTCGGGGCATCACCGGAAGCGATGTCATTACCCTACAGACACTTCTTGCTAAACTCGATTACTTCCAAGGACAAGTTACTGACTTCTTCGGACTAAAAACCGAACAAGCTGTCCAAAATTTTCAAAAAGACAATGGCATTGTTTCTTCAGGCACCCCCGCTTCTACTGGCTATGGTTCGGTCGGAGCAAAGACCAGAGGAAAGCTCCTCCAATTGAGCGGTTACTGATTGGAATGAAAATTGTGTGGTCACAAGTTACTAAGCATTTTGCTCCAGGTGTTCGCAAAATACGTAAGTACTTGCCGACCCCGCCTTGTGGTTTTGCGTACTCGCAAAACACCACTCCGCCCTCACAAAATTAAAAAAGTGAAGCAGTTCACTTTTTCTTAACATTTTGTGACCCAACAACCTGGCTTTCAGAACTTGTAGGATATAGAGAGTATATCAGGTTGAGTATTCATGAACTGGACGAATTAACCCTTATACAGCATAGGAATTAACCTGTTGACAGGTGTGTTGTTTTGGTATATAATGGAAATTAGACAGTTTTTTGTTAAGGAAGTTACTAAATGAGACAGGACCTTTGAGGCTGACTACTCGGCCCCGATGGGCCTGTCTCATTCTGAGATTTTGCCGTGTTCTCCGAGCGATTCGGATGCTCCTGCAAAGGAGACTGACCATGTCTGACGACATGCTCGGTGTGGCGCTTCGCGCAGCGCGCGGACCGCTTGTTACGCTCATCGAACGACTTTCAGGGCAAGACGGTGAGCAATGGCTCATCTGGCTCAACAAGTTCAATCGAAGGCAGAATCCGTGGACTGATAACGACGTTCGCGCTCGGACAAGTGTTGACACTGACGGTGTCGTACTTCCCGGTCGCGGTGGTGCGTATCACAAGTCGATCCAGTCGCTGATCAAGCGCATTGCCGCAGATCGTGGTTTCCGTGTGAAGCTCGAGAATCGCGTACTCGAAGGTCGAGGACATGTCGATGTTGCACTTGAGTATGAGGGTAGGACCTTCGCATTCGAGATCTCTGTGTCGACAAGTGTCGAACACGAGGTCGGCAACATGGTTAAGTGTCTGGCGAGCAACTTCGATTACGTTGTGCTCGTGTGCCCTGACGCCGACAAGCTCGATGCTGTTCGCGCGGAGATGGGTCATGCGGACGACGCTCGGTTCCGGCGCATGCGTTTTCTCGATCCGGATTCACTTCTCGACTTCTTCAACGAAGTCGCTCCTCGTCGGTTGACCAGCAGTAGGTCAAATGGGGAGGATGCCGGAGGTGACGCTACAACCGTTGGATTGCATTCGACGGTTGGAGGACGCCGCGGGATGCTCATTGCGGAAGATGCCGCGACGTATCTCGGCTTGGGACAGCAGTCACTCGCAAAAATGCGTCTGACTGGAGACTCGCCACCGTATCACAAGGTTGGACGGAGGGTGCTCTATGACCCAGTTGACTTGGATGTGTGGCTTGCAGAACGTAAGCGCAAGCACACGTCCGATCCCGGTCCGATCCTTCCGCAGGTGCAGCGCTCCGCCGTTGCAGTAAAGGACTGAGCAGACCCACTGCTTGACCCGCCATGTCGTAAGACCTCTGGCGGGCCTTTTCATTATGACCCACGATATGGAGCTGTTTGGCTCTGTCCTCATCTGCGACATTAAACAAAAAACTCCCACGAATGGAAGTTCTTTGTTGGGACAGCACTCTTGGTACACCCGTAAGCCAGTTATCGCTTTTAACCGCTACCCTCGCTCTTTCGAGCAATCCACCGCACAAGGCGGATGACGGACTTAATTCACGACCCCTGTTCCTAACCAAAGCTAGAAAATACCAATTCTCACTATCCCAAATAGATTATAACAAAATTACTTCTTACCACTTCTCCTTTCGGTCTCGGTGAACAGCGTGTCAAAAGCTTTATTAACTTTTTCTTCTCCCTCATTAAATTTCCCGTACTCCTCTTTGGTTATGGGTTGATAAACAGCTTTCATTAGCGTCACAAGAGAAATAGCACTTTGCAGAAGTTCTTGTTCTGTCATTTTGTTGAAGGCCTCTGCACCAATGTGTTCCTTCATTAAAACCTTGAACTTATCAAAATGTTCTTTTGAGATCATCTGTCGGTAGTCTACTGGCGCCCACTTCATCTAGTGTGAAAAGAAAATTCCCCAAACCACGAGACCCACAAAACCCACAAAAACCAACGCCGCCAGAACAATCATGCTCATTACAGCAAATGATAACGAAGAGTGACCGCCAGTTACAAAGAATCCTATAACTAGCAGGAGACAAAATAAACCGATAAGAAAGATGATCATAAGTGTATTTATTATACTATTTACCTTAGTCAGTACATCACGCAAGATTTGCCATCAGAACTTGGAGTATATCCTGTTTTACATACACAATTAATAAACCCCCCAGGTGTACCTGTCATAAATGATGCTTTATCCATTACGGCATTAATGTCGCTACAAAGTGCGCCCATTGGAATAGAGCAGTCGTTGTTAGCATTTAATGAATAGCCTTCCTTGCAACCACAACTATTATCCGCAGAATTATATACTGCTGCTGGTCCGTTTTGGTTCTGGCAGTATGTTAGCGGTGTCTCGCAAGTTCCTGTAGTTTTATCAAAAACAAGTCCATTAGAACAAGATCCGTTGCTAGAATTGGATGTCTGAACAACCACGCAAGCAGTATCATCGTTATTAAACTGATAACCAGCTGAACATCCACACACAGCTTTTCCACCTTGGGTGTATGAGTAACCCCCTGACCCGTAAGTACTTTGACACTCTTGCTGTAAAGACGTTTGAAGGGTACAAGAATTTCCTGTTGCGCCCCAGGAGTAGCCGGTTTGACACGCACAGGTTGGATTTCCTTTGCTGTTAATTTGTCCGGTCCATTCACTATAAGTACCAAAACTGTCTTGGCATATTTGGGCGCTGGTTTCTTGGGGTGTAACAGCTGATTCAGAAGCCGCGTTTGTGTTTACGGCAGGATCAAGTTTAGTTGAGACATTATTTACAAAAGTTTCAGCCACCACACTACCAGGTATTATTACACCAAGATTTTGATAGTTACCTGACACCACTGCAGATGGTATTCCTAACCAACAACCGTTTTGGTCCACTGCTAAACCGCCAGAATTACCACTATCAACCTGTGCTGAAGTAAGTATGCTCCCATCGTCTGCAAAACTACTTATTATTCCATCAGTAATCGTAAGGTTATAACCTCCGCTTGTTACTGGGTAGCCGTATATGCGTACAGAATCACCAAGTTTAGAAGGGGTGCTAGTGCTACAAGTGTTTGGAATAGTAAAAGCCTGAAATGTGGTTGGATAGGCTCCCCAACTTTTTCCGTCTGTATCTGTATACGATGCATCGATTTTTAGAGTAGCTACGTCGTATTTTTTACTTAATACCGGAACAATCACTGGCGCCGCCTCATATATTTCTGCTATTCCACCAGTTAGGGGGTTGGGTATAGTGACCTTGCAAGATGTGGAACCGGCAATTACATGGTTATTAGTTAGAACGGTACCGTCAGTTGAAAAGATAGTACCAGAACCACCCTGTCCGTTATCGCAAAGCACATCTACCACTGACCGGGTGTTATCGTTTGCACTTGAAACTTGTTGGGGAGTAGGGCTACTACTACGGTTGGATATAGAGACAAGTACAATAATTATAATGATTACTGCACCAATAACACCTCCCGCCCATAATTTTTTTTGTTTTTGTTTAACTGGACTACTAGCACTTGGGGCAGAAGTAGGAACAAAATTTTCAGATTCTCGCTTTGGGATGTCCGACCCTTTATCAACCATAGACTTTCCACAACTCGTGCAGAATTTTGCTCCATCTTTTATCTTGTTTCCGCAGTTAGTGCAAAACATAAATTATTTATTATTCACAACGGCCACACCACAGTTTCCGCAAAACTTTATTTCTAAAGTCACGGGTGTCCCACAACTTTCGCAAAAATTACTTTTCCGACTACCATCGCCCAAGGCTTGTGGGTTTGTAGTTTTTGTTTCAACATGATTGTTTGATTCGCCATTGAGTTGATTTAATCTAGTTTGGTGTTCAAGTTCAGTAATTTTCCTATCCACCAACAGTTGATTGACCTCTGCAATAGGTTTGACCTTTTCAACCTGATCTCCATTCAACACTAAGCCGTACTTACAGATTGGGCATGTAAGGTGATACTTGCTACTAACTGGAATGACGGGTATAAAGAACAGCGTAAACCACCTGGTCACTTTGGTGAGTACCCAGTAGTCTTCATTGTGACAATGGTCACACATCTTTTTGAAGACCACACCTATATTTTTAAGAATTGTACGATACCCGAAAATAATCATATTTTTAGAAGAATTTCCTGAATTCCTTCTTCCATTCAGGTCTTCGACCCGCTGCAATATACACTACAGCAATTTTTATCAATCTGGCTATAACCATATAAATCAGCAGAGTAAGTAGACAGTACCAGAAAGCTGTACCGCTAGTGTCTGTATAACTTGAGGAAGAATAGTTATATGAAGAAGCGTTTGCAGCCCAAACTATTGGGATAATCAGAAGGAGCGGCAAGTATAAAACAATATAGGCGACTTTCAAAAGACGTTGCCACCACTTTTCATTTGCGACAACTGATGTTTCCTGTATTGGTCCACCTCTCTTCACCACCTGAAAAACAGAACTACCGCACTTTGTGCAGAATTTATGTGAACCATCTATTTTGTTGCCACAATGTTCGCAGTACATATCAGTGAGTATTTAAATAATCAGTGACCGCTTGTGGCACCTTTATTCCTAAATCCACAGCTTTCTGGAGATAAGTTTTTGCATCGCTAACGTCCCCCTTTCCACCGTAAGCAAGTCCTAGCCAGAGGTTAATATATGGATGTTGACTCAAGTCTATTTGAGATAGAAGACTAATTGATTGGTCGTAATTTTTATTTGCAAAATAAGCTATACCAAGGTTTTCCTTCGTGGTTTCAGAATTATTTAAGTTGTCGGCTTTTTGGGCGTAGATCAAGGCCTTTGGATAGTCTTCATAAGCTGGACTAGAACCATCTAAGTTGAGGTAAAAAAGCGCCAAGCCGTTGTTTACTTGAAAATCATCGGGATTCATTTGGTAGGCCTTGTTGTAATCTATACTGGCTTCCTCAGGCTTCCCTCCGAGTACAGCAATCTCAGCGGATATAAGGTAATAGTCAAATGAGTTTTGTGCGGTAAGTTTTAGAGCGCTTTGAAAAGAGCTCATTGCCTGGTCGTTTTGTCCTTCAGTGGCATAAACATAACCAAGATTCTTTAAGGTTTGAATCTTTGTGTTGTTACTAACGGCATTGTTAGATGCCTCTTGAAATTGGGTGATGGCTTGTTGTTTGTTGCCCGAATCGAAACTTGCAAGACCGCTATTATTAGTATCAATGGAGCTACTGTCTAAACCTGAGTAAATCCGGTAACCAACAAACCCTAAAATGACTATGGTCCAAAGGACCTGTTTCGCATTAATTTTTTTACTTGGAACTTTTGAGATAGGAGAAGATGGCGGTTGGTCATGAATTGGTCTGTTGGCTGAAGTGGAAAATGATGCACCACAATTAGCACAAAACTTTTCAGTGCCTATTGATTCTTTTCCGCAGTTTTTACAATACATATTTTTCTATATATTTATGCAATCGATCAGCCTCGGTGCTATCAGGCCTTCTGAAAGACCTCACCCTTCTGTCTAAAACAAACCTCTTTTCATCATACGTAAGAGTAACTCTACTTTTCTTAAAAATTACATTCCCTCCCAAGCTACTAAGAGGTATCTTTTGAAAGATGTCACGTTCGTATTCTCTTGAAATAAGTTTGCCGTCCGCATTTACCCACGTTGATCGGTACGACTGGCGTTTCGTCTCATCACTCGATTCTCCAATCGACTGTCCAATATAGGCTCCAATAATGTTGCCAATTATGAGACCCAAAATTAAACCTAGTGTGCTGTTGTTATATTTGGGTAATCTAATCAAATATAAGTATTGATCATCTACCAAGATATCCAAACGTGAGGTTGCTGAAATTGCAAATACAACTTTTTGATGCCATTCCTTGCTATAAAAAATATCCCCATTTTCTAATTTCTGTTGAGTTTTTGTCGATGTATGAGTTGGTGTGGTTAAAAAAGCGTCAGTTTTCCTACCACAATTATGACAAAATGTGGCGCCGTCCTCTATTTTAGTTCCACAATTTTCACAAAACATATTGATTAGGTTATTCTAAGGCTCCCAGTTTGGCTTGACTCAGTCTAGCAAAAAGGGACCAAAAAGGGTAGATTAGGAGCACATTGATATTGAAATGAACATAGACAATAGATTAAAAAGTGAAAAGGAACGGATATACAAAATAACCGTTGCCACTCATCACAGGATAGAACGGGACAAATGGCTACTCACCAAAAGGATATTGGACTGGATTAGTAAGCAACTCTCCGTCCTAGAAGATGGTCCTCAAACGCTATGGTTGAGCCCAAACGACTTACCTCCAGAACAAAAGGGGCTGTTGGCTCCAACTTTAAAAAATTTATTTCATTCGGGCATAGCCACTTTTGGTGGCACTATTAGCAATGTTGTTATAACTAGCGAACCCGCTAGGAAGTTTTCAGAGGGAGAAGATGTTGTTATTAAAGATAGGAAAGCTTTTGAAGAATACCACCAAAAAGTTTCAGAGTTTTATAATTTTATTGAGGAAGATGGTAAAGAGAGATTTCCAGAATCATACCACCAGACCAAACCTACTCCACTGACGAATGAGCCATCTTTGGCTGATAAGAAAAAACTTTACATTTTAGAAAAGTTAAGACTAGAGTGGGATTTTGTTCCCAAACAAAATAGTGAGCCTATGATAATACAAGCCTTTCCCACTTATGGCCGACGGGCATTTGAAATTTCAATTCCAGAACACCAATATAGCTCATGGATTAGGGAATACGCCTTAGAGTACCACCAATTTAATAGTATCCTTGCCTTTTTTCAGCAAGAAGGACTCTTAGATTCGTTTAATTTTATGGATGAGTCCCGCTAATATGAGTATGATTTTAACAATCAGGTTTCCGGAAGATTTTGAAGAGCGCTACAACAAATACAAGGCTCGTTTTGAAAGCACACAAAACGAGATATCAAACGATGAGCCTGTCAGCGAGAAACATGAAACCAACAAATCTTCTAAGCCCCACGTTTTTGTAAAAAACGGGCAAGGGTATCTGGTGCTTAGCGGAGAAGAAATTGGTATCGGCGACAAAGACTCAGGAAAATTTAGAGTTCTTGAAAAACTTTGTCTTCACTTTAGTGTTCCTCAATCAATTGATTCAATATATGAATATATGGGTTCTAAAAAAGGTGGGTTGACTAAGGACGCTCACATTGTGTTCCAAAAAGATAGGAAACTAGCATTAATTGAAAGTCAGTTTCGTGAAGTGAAAAGAATTATGAAGACTCATCGAGAACAAATTAAAAAAATAAAGAGGTTGTCGCAACTTCAACTTAAAAGAGAGAAGGAAACACTTTGGTTGGTAGAAAAATAGTGGTTTAAGGTGGGAACCAGCAAAAGTTGTTTGGTGGGACATCCGTGCACCCCTTATTTTGAGGGGTCTTTTTCATTTTGAGAAACCACCAATTACCACATTTTGATTTGGATGTGGTGGTTTCTGTACTGTGAACACAGTTTTTATTAGTAAAACAAAATTGAAATGAAAAAGGATAGATATATGAGATTGACTAATCTCAATTTGGCCACGTTTCTATATGCCAATGACCAACAAATCGCCGGTATTGACCCTGTGAGTGAGGAGCAAAAGGAGTTTTCGTTTATTAAGACAGATGCTCTGGAGGAGTTGGTATGGCTATACAAGTTTGGAGAAAAAGATGACGACCGTCTGCTTGTGGATGTCCATAGATACGAACAAGCGAGGAGAGAGCTCTTGGATAGATTGAACGATTAAAAATTAATATCAGATCAGATGAATATAGAAAATAATGAGCATCCAACGGAAAGTCGGTTAGAGGTATTTGATGGCGAGACATTACATCCAGCACTGGACATAAAGAATCGGATTCTAGTCGTCGGGTTTCGGTATCGTTCCAAACCACAAGAAGAGAAAGAGATATTTGTAGTGGCAAGCCAAACAGGAGGTATCCGGTTGGTAAATGCCGATTCCTTCGAAGAGAATGGCAAAACGTACTATTTTGAGAAACGTAGCAGAAAGCTCGTAAAGATTGAGGACCGATGGAGTATTACCGCATTAGAGAAGTTTCTCGCTGAATATATTGGACTGAAAACGAGCGTTAACCCTCGGCAGATATTTGAAGAAATTCTGGAGCTTGCGCAAAAGTATATTGAACTAGAGCGGGAGATAGACTATTTCCTCCTCACTTCATGGGTTATCGGCACCTACTTCTCTCCTGTCTTCTACGCTTACCCGTTTCTTCATATCAAGGCACCGAAACGATCTGGTAAAAGCCAGTGTCTTAACCTTCTTACCCAACTTTGTTTCAACGCTGTGAAGGCAAGACCGAGCCTGCCAGCCCTAGGCGACACAGTTGATGCACTTCATGGTACCTACCTTATTGATCAGGCCGACTCTTTAGGAAGGAAAGGAACGGAGGAGTTGCTAGATATTTTAGCTGACTCTTACAAAAAAAGTGGTGGCAAACGGAGAGTAATCAACTTTGACAAGAAGAGGGGCAGAGAGACTTTGGAGTTTGAGACTTACGGACCAAAGGCATTTGCCTCAATCAGGGAGTTACCAGAAGACCTACGGGACCGGTGTTTGGTGGTTCAGCTATTACGAAGTCAGCGTAATTTCCTTGATCCAGATGATAGTAATGAGAGTTGGCATGATATTCGAGGAAAGCTGTATACCTTGCTGATTTGTAATTTTGAATTGGCTAGTAGCCACTACGCACTTAAGAAAAGGGAGTACAAGCTATCCCAAGAAATCATTGGAAGAAGTTTGGAGCTCTGGTTGCCGTTTGAGGTGATTCTTGAGTGTACTGGCATGCAAGGAAAAATTAAGGATGCCAAAGCCCGCTTCCTCTCCCAGTACGGATTCAGTGAATATGAGCCCTCTGAATTGGAAGAGGAAGTGATCAGGGTAATCATGTGCCAATTAGAGACGCAAGCGGAGTTAACTCTGACCCCAAAAGAGATAGCCGAATTAATGGATGAGGAAGTATTTGCACCACCAGATAACGCTAAACAAAGAGCGGCGAAGGTCGGCTGGGCAATAAAGAAGTTCAACTTAGCTTCAGAAAAGAAGTCTAGAACCAAGGAGGGCATGAGGTATCTCTTTGAAAAGACAAGGGTTGAGTCTGTCTATAAAAGCTATTGCACAAATAATGCAGACGAACATACACCTCCTACATCGGCCAGTATTGAGGGCGAAAAACCTGAAGAAACAAAGGTGCAAGTCTTTTAGTGTAAAAGAGCTCTGATGTCAAAACCTATACATGAAAACTCATACACACATTAAACACTTTATTCCCAAGCTCGATTGGCACGAGTGCAAGAGATGTAAGACAAATCACAATTTATGACAGACAAAATAAAACAAATAGAAGCAGGTAAGCAAACGTCAGTAGAAAAGAAGTTAACTTCTGAAGAGGTTAAAAAGATTGTTCTTGATATAGCGAAAGTAGACGGTGACTTAGAAATGAACCTAAGACAGCTAGGCGATGAGATCCTACCAAAAGCCTTCAGCAAGGACGCTAAGGAAAAGAAAGAATCGCATGAGAAATTAGAAACGAAAGCAATGGAGGTGTTAACTGCTCTTGAAACCGAGACACACGTGGCACTTATGGAATCTTTTAACCCTCAATACAGAGGGCTGGCAAGAGAATTAAGTGAGCAAATTATTAAAGAACATGTATGTACCACTGCTACAGAAAAAATACTGGTTGAAACTATCGTAAACGCATATATCCGCACCATCGATACATCCCGGAGGTTTAACAACAATTGTGGGGGACCCGGACTACCAATCACAGAGACCAAGACCAGGTACCTAGCAATGCTCGGTAAGCAGATTGATCGGTCCAACAGACAGTTTTTGAGCGCACTTATGACCCTCAAACAACTTAAGGCCCCAACTATTGAGATGAACATAAAAGCACACACGGCTTTTGTCTCGCAAAACCAGCAAGTTAACGTGGAAAAACACGGAAGTGAAAACAATGAACCCAAATGATTTAGGAAAAAAATTTCTGGTCGAGGAGTGCCAACAGATAGAGATCAGTACATTCCTGAGAAAAGCTAAAACCAAGCTTAAGGAAACACTGCTATCTTCCGAGATCGATACGGGAGGTGTGCCGATAGAGCTCACTACCTCAAAGACTGGCTTCGGAGGCACCAGATACTGGTTTAAGTGCCCAGTTTGTGGCCAAAGGGTCGGTAAGCTCCTTATTCACCCATTGAGCCATAAGGTGGGTTGTAGGGCTTGTTTGGGCCTGGAATATAGGAAAAGGAGGTACAAGGGTATGGTGGAGAACCTAGATATTTAGAGGTATAATGAACATGCTACACAAGAGGAAAGAGGAGCCTATTTTTGTACCCAGTGAGGGGCAACGGAATCCCTTGTGTAGCAACAGAGGCTCTTCCCGTTGTCCCTCTTTGGATGTAAGTGAGAGGCGCTTTAGTGACGACACGGTAGAATCGTTACATGAGCTCGGTGAGGTCCTGATGCGCATACACAAAAGACTTGTTTCAGAGGGGTACACAATTGGGAATGGGAAAATTTCAAAATGAAGTCTAAAAGCAAAATTGAAGAGAAAGAACTAAAAGAGATACTTGGTGGCAAGTATCGTGAGTATTATTTGGTATATATTCGCAAGAGCACCGACGAACCCGAGAACCAAAAAAACTCAATCACTTATCAAAAAGCAGAGAATACAAGATTTGCCTTAAGAGAGAAACTCCCGATTGCACTGGTTACCATTAAAGGGTTTTGCGTAGACGGAATTATTTCTGAACGCCATTCTGGTTTCAAAGAGGACAGCGAAATCTCAATTACAAATGACGGGCTGGTTCAATATCGTATTGATCGTCCAAAATTTCAGCAGTTGATATTCTTTTTAAGTAAGGGACTGTTTAAGGGCATCGTCTGTCTGTGTTGGGACCGAGCGAGCAGAAACAAGGGAGATGACACAATAATTCGTAAGCTTATGAGGACAGGGACGGATGTTCGTTTTGTATATGCTAATTACGAAAAAACAAGTTCCGGTGCGCTTCACATGGATATTGATGGAATGTTTGCCGAACACCACTCAAGAGTGACGAGCGAAAAAGTAACTCTAACTAAAAAGAATCTTCGGGACCGTGGCATTTGTACATATAAAGCTCCTGTTGGTTATCTCAACCAGGGTAATATGGAAAACAAACCGTTTGATCCCGTTCGGGCACCAATAATTAAGAGGATGTTTGAACTTGCGGCAACTGGTGAATGGAGTGTCGCTGATTTGGCTCGTTGGGCAAACAAGGAAGGGTTCACTACGGTCCCAGTAAGGCGAAGAAGAACGGAAGAAGAAATGCTTGCCGAGGAGAGTGAGGATGTGAAAATCGAAGCAGTTTCTAGACCCATGATGGCCAATTACGTTCACAAGATACTTACCAACCAATTTTATACTGGCAAAATCCTAGGCAATGACGGTACATATGTACCAAGCAACAGCCACGTGGCACTGGTAACAGAGGAGCTTTTCAATAAGGTTGGGCAGGCGTTAGATAAAAAGAGAACAAGCATTCACTATACAAACAAGCTAGATCTACCAAACCGTGGGTTCGTGCGCTGTGATGAGTGTACTCGTGCTTATACACCCTATGTAAGGAAAGGTATTCTGTATTTCAACGCGCGGTGTCGGCCAACTTGCTCCAACCAACATAAGAACTTCAATATCGATTTTCTTGAATCCGAAATAGGCAAGCTTATATCCACCATTTCTTTTACTGACGAGGAGCTAGTAGAAATTGACGCCAGTACGAAAACAGATATTTCTCTATTTGAAGAAAAGCGACACAAGGAGATTGAGCAATATGAAAGACGTAAAAAGAAAATAAGAGAGGACCTTGCATATCTGAGATCAAATAAACTTTCTTTACTGAAGACAGGCGTATACTCACCAGAAAACTTTTTGGAGGAGGAAAATAAACTGAACAACGAACTCACTGACATCCAGACAGCAGAGCAGACTTCAGACGCTTCAATGCATGAAGTCATAAAAGATATAGTGCGACTTTCAGAACTACTGAAGAATGCTGGCCTGTATTACTCATTTGCTGATTCCAGGGAAAAAGAGCAGATTATGCGTGTAATCTTTTCAGAACTTTCTATTTCTGGAAATACGTTGAAATATAAGTGTAAAAACGGATTCCTGGCACTTCAAAACCGTTTTAATGTTGTTTATGACCCTACGCGGAGTCGAACCGCGCTTCTATCCTTGAAAAGGATATGTCCTAACCGATAGACGATAGGGCCGAAGCAATTAACCAAAGCAATATAACACTTTTTGTCAAAAAATCAAAAAACTGCTAGGATATTTCTGCACGAGAGGGAGAGGTGGCTGAGTGGTTGAAGGCACTGGTTTCGAAAACCAGCAAGGGTGAAAGCCCTTCAAGAGTTCAAATCTCTTCCTCTCCGCCTTACGGGCGGTTAACTGTTTTGGTAGATACAACGTAATACGTCATAATTATAGGGAAGTTTTCATATGTTGAATTCATGGGCGGTTAGCTCAGTTGGTAGAGCGCGTCATTGACGTTGACGATGTCAGAGGTTCGAATCCTCTACCGCCCACAAAAGACACAAACAATCCCGCCTGTGCGGGATTTTGTGCTTTTGTGTGAGACGTAGCCATGTCAACAATACAAATTGTTGGCGACGAGTCGGGTGAGAAGCGAATACTTGGAGCGACATCATTTTCTTACAACCGCAGGGCGTTAGAAAATGATAAGTACTCTTGTGGTGCCTCGCAAGACCTTGAGCGTTTTGTATTCAAAATGCGAAAGGTGTACAGATCCTGTAAGTAAGTATCTCGCAAAAATTCAGTAGAATTTTATCCGTGACTCCAAAAGACAAACAAATATTTGTGACCACAAAAATATCCCTCCGTCTCTCTATTGTTGATTTACAATATATCCGTTCTCGTCTACGAGCACAGCAGTATCATCCTTCACATTTTTGTCAGCAGTTCCAGTGTCGTCGGCTAGAAAGTTTTCTATAAAGTAAAGTTTTTGTCCTAGTTTTACGACATAAGTTTGAGTCTGGTATTCAGAATTTTGAGAATTGAGTGTGATTTGGGTTGAACCATCTGGTAAGGCCTTTTTCGTCACAGTAAATCCACTTAGAGCCTGCTCCGTCGCTGTATCAAATGTCGGAGCAGAAATAAGGTGCGCATTTTGTGCAAGTGCTGAGTTTGCAAATAGTTCCTGACTACTATGGATTGTGGAAACAGAGGAATTGCTATAAGGATTATTTTGATTTTCTCCTTTTGAATTGTTGTAAATCAAAAATCCGATGATGAGTAGAACGATAATAGTTACAATTATAATTATTGAATTTTTCTTCACGATTAATCATTTAATTTGTAAGAAGTGCAGTTTACCATATTTAATATATAATTAGTAAATGAAAAGAAATATTATGGATAAGAAAAAACTTTTACGTCAGTCAGACCACCTGACACGTCCACCCAGACTTGAAGGCAAAGCAAAGAATGCTGGGATGAACCCACTTCGCAAGAAAAAAAGCTTTAAAAATGGGTGAAAAAATGAAATGAGGTAAGTAATCTCACCTAAACTTTTCCGTCTATATTGGCAGACGCTCTTTACATTCATATGAAAACGTGATAGGAAGAGGGGAGGAAAGTTCCTCGTCATACCTACAAAAACAACCGAAGCCACTGGCTTCAAAGGGGTCAAATGCGTAAACTAGTGTTGGTTTTCCTGGTGCTTATAGCGTCAACAGTGTCCGTTCAGGCACAAGACAGTCTGAAGATCAGAGATCGAGGACACGCCCAGCTCACTCGGCCAATCAAGGCAAAAGAGGAGCTCGCGGAGGCGTTTCGCCATTGCAGGACATCCCCACTTCTGCAGTCAAGTTGTGAAGACTACCTGGAGAGTTTTCAGGTGGTTGATGTGGAAGCAGGACTTTCAAGTGTCTCTGAATTGCCAGATTTCGTCTCAAGTTTGGTGATTGTGCCATGCCCGAAAGGGAGAGCTGTCATGGCCCGTCTCATGCTGCCTTCGCACAAAATGCGTTACGATTGGCAACGTGAGTTCGAGAATGGTGAGACATGCTTGCTGGACAACAATACAAACAGGCTCATACTCACCATGGCCTGCGGGAACGTCATTCTTTCACCACGAAGTGTGGCGATGGTTACAGATTTGTCCTTGAATGCGAGAAATCCTTACAAGGACAGTTTGACAATATTACGCTACAGCATTCGCGCTATCAAGGACATAAAGCAACGCATGCACGTTGGTGCCAGCGGTTACGTCGCACTAGACTGGGCTGGCATCCGAGACACTGTCCGTCAAAGTCGGACAATCGACACGTTGGGTATCATTCTCGATTTGGTCATTTCACCAAAAGTCGTGGTTGAAATGCCCCAGGTTAGAACACGCCCACCCGTACACGATACTGTGTACAAATCCAGATCTATGCTATTGCCGATCCTCGGTGCTGCCGTGGTAGGTGCCGTTGGTGGGTACTTTGCACATCCTCAAAACACCTGCCCGGTCTCGCCGTTTGGGGGACCTGAAAACCCGCCAAATATGAGAGTGCCGGACATCGGGCCCAGGATTGGCTTCTACTTCAGGCCTTAAGATGAATTGATAGGGAATACGGTCGCTAGAAACCCAGGTTTCTAGCGACCTTTTGTTCATACACGTTTTTACTGGTTTTTGTACTTAAAAACACTTGACATATATCGTTTTGTCATTATACTAGATTTTAGTGGTTCTTTCTCCTTTGTCTCGTTTGTGTACTTGACAAATAACTTATTTTATTGTCTAAATTAGAATGTTTGAAACAGTTTGCTACAATTCGAGGCTTATTTGTTACTACTAGGAATTATAAATTAATTATTTAAATATATGAAATATTTCGTATTGCGTGGTGCATCACAGCGAACAAAACTTGTTACAAGTTTCGCTCTTGCGCTTTTTATGGTTTTCCAGGCACTCGGCCCTGGTGTTTTTGCTGTGAAGACAGCACGAGCAATTGGAAATGTCGGCAATTCTGCTACTGTAGTTGCAACCAAGATTGTTTGTACAAATGAATCCGATCTCCCAAACTGGGGCAACGGTAGCCACAGCTCAATTGGTATTAGTTCTACCACAGCTACTGATTGGGTAGCTGCTCACCCCAGCTGTCATCTACAGTCAGGCTGGCAGTTCCAATATGGAAATTCAAGTGCAACAGACGCAGGTAATACCTTCACTGGTCCTGCTTCTAACCCTTGGACAACATTTACAAATCAAACAGGTTCAAACGGTGTAACGTCACAAAGTATTGACCTTGCAAACATTGGCTCAACTCTGTGGATGCGTGAGGTTCTCCAAACCGGCTATATTCCTTTCACTTATGATTCGGCCTCAAGCACACCAAACGGCAATACTTTTTCAGCTGAAATGTATTGTAACCACGACGTGCTTAACTATGACAACTTTGAAAATATTTCCAGCCCATCAGCCGGGAGTACATATTATTGTGTAGCGTGGAATGTTGCCGTAGCGGTGCCCTGCATCACTCCAGTAACAGTAATTCCTGGAGACAAGATTACTTCGTTTGGTGCATCATCTGGCCCGGAGCTCACCCTCCAACAGGTGCTCGATGCTGCCTATTCTCCAGCAGGAACTATAAACGCGACCACTTCAGAGACAGGTATCGCGGCGTGGACTATCCCCGTTGGCACCAACTCGGTAACCTTCAGTGGAAAGTACATTCGATCTATTGCCGGTAACACTGAAGCGCTCGGTTATTATTTTGACGGTAACCTCAGCACATTTACTCCAATCTTCAAGAACAACGCCTCCAACTCTGTTGTCGCCCCTGTCCTTGCAGAAGGCTCTGCTATTCCTTCGTTCACAGTCACTACGACCGGGCATACTACCATTGCTTTTGCTGTTAGTACTGAGCCTCAGAGCCCTGCCAAATACGGAACAGAAAAATCTGTAAACGCTGGAGAGGACCACGCAGTCGTATACAACAATCCGAACAATGCCAAGGGTTACGTCATTGCTTTTGAGGATCTTCCCTTTTCTGTTTCAGACAAAGACTACCAAGACTTGGTCGTCGAGCTCAACGTAGATAGCTGTACACATGGCGGTAATCAGTGTGTGCCTTCATCTGGTTCTATCGTTAGTGACACCACAACTCAGGAAACTTCTCCAGCTACTCACGCTACTGTGCCTGTAGGTACACCTTACAACTCTCGTTGGACAGCTACTATTCCCGGAGCAACTTGGATTTGGGGTGAAAATCCTATAGCTGACGCAGTGAACCAAACATCCGAAACCTTCACACGTACTTTCACTATCACAGGAACACCAACCAGCGCATCTCTAGATGTTGCGACTGACAATGGTTACACCGTTTCCGTGAATGGTCACGCTGAAGGAGGCGATCCAACAGAGTTCAACTATCAAGCCGTTGCAGACGATTCAAGTACCAACCCAGACCACTACACTATTCCTGCGGGAGATTTGGTAACTGGAACCAACACCGTGGTTTTCACCGTGACGAACTTCGCCCAAGTGGGTGGTACTCCAGCAACTAACCCAGGCGGACTTCTCTACAAACTCACATGGAATTCTGATTGCGGAAATAATGGAGGTGGAGGCAACCCTGGCACTTCGTTGGTTCACGTAGAGAAATATGTTGATGGAAACCCCGCGAACTTCACCGGTGGGGGCGCGCCATCATTCCCGATCCATGTTGACTTGGGTAGTGGATCCGCGGACACTTTTCTCAATTCAACTTTGGGTTACAGTTGGACATCTGGTCCTGTAACCAACAATAGCAACACCATTAATGTTCACGAGAAGACAACTACAGATGGTGATCCACAGAGTATTGTAGTGTCATCAGCTGACAGCTGTTCACCAGGTAAATATTATCTAAACGGATACAGTTCATCTGATGTCGATTTTGCCACTGCCGCAAGTCAGGCCACGACATCTACTTATGGCCCAGTCCAAGGCATTAGTCATGACAAGTATATTGTTATTCACAACAACACTTGTCCTACCACAGCTCACATTGTTGCTACCAAGATTGTTTGTACCAATGAAGCTGACCTTCCAAACTTTGGTGATGGAAACGGTCCTGCTATTACTGCAAGCACGGCCGCCAACTGGATTTCTTCTGCTCACCCAAGTTGTTCATTACAGCCTGATTGGACTTTCCAATGGGCTCCTTCTGGTACCTCTAATCCAGGAGACAATAGCGGATCAGCCGCACCTAGTCCTTGGTCAAGCGAAGGGCCGACTATCGCAGGCGGGACTATTTCCTTCGACGTTCCGGCTGCCAACAACGGCGGATACGTTTGGATGAGGGAAGTACTTAAAAGCGGGTATATTCCATTTAGCGGATGGCTTTCCAATGGCAGTAGTACTCCAAGTACCGTTGACAAATTTAGCGCCGAACTCTATTGCAGTACCGACCACCTCAACTATGACAACTATGACCGCGTGGACAACCTCGTTGCTGGCCAAACCTACAATTGCGTAGCCTGGAACGTACCTACTACACCACCAGTTCCAGTTGGTACTATTAAAATTACTAAATACGAATGTCCAGCCGGCACAGAGATTAATCGTGCGAACAATGGTCCAAGCGCAACAGATATAAACGCAAATACTTACACAATTCCAAACGGTTGTGTGCCAGAGGCGGGCGCAACGTTTGGCTATACCTACGATGCAAATCACAGTGATAATAGTACTGGCCCATTCCTCGGATTATCTCCTGACACGACACCATTTACTCCATTCAGTCTGACTGGTGCACATGGCACGACTACTCTTGATCACGCATCGACTACAGGACGCTACGTTGTCGTAGAACTTGATTCTGCAGGGCATCAACTCCCAGCAGGAAACATGCTCGGTCTCTACTGTTACGGCGATGGCGACACTACGGGTGCCAACGATAACCAGGAAGTTACATTCTCTGTTGACGGCAAAGTTTCAAACTGTGTGGCTTACAACAAGATGGGGACTTTGACCATTATCAAGCATGTAATTAATGGTAAGCCAGGGTTTACCTTACAAGCTTCAGACTTCAGTCTTGATGTTACTGGCAACCACCCTTCACAGACCCCTGTTATAGGAGCAGAAGCTCCAGGAACGACGATTAACATTGGCCACGGTTCTTACGCAGTGACGGAGGTTGATTCCAAGGGATATACAATTTCTTACTCACAAGAATGTTCTGGCATTATGACTGCAGGAGGTAGTGCTACCTGTACAGTAACAAACACAGACGACCCTACTCCAGGGGGACCATTCACACTCACAGTGACAATAAATGGAGATGGTACTGGTTCGGTACTTGGCGATCAAGTTGCTAATAATATAGATTGTAGTGATATTCCAGGCACGGAAAATCAGTCATGTGTAGAAACATACCCTTCGGGAACTGTAGTCAACTTGACCGAAACTCCAGGTGAAGGTTCCAACTTTGATGGGACATGGTCAGGAGCTTGTTCTGGTAATGGCGCATGTCAGGTTACCATGAACATTGACCAAGCTGTCAACGCTCACTTCGGCTTAAATAGCACGACTCCTCCTGGAGGTAGCGGAGGCGGAGGCGGCGGTGGCGGAGGCGGTTGCGGACCGCTCGGGTGTGTTCCAAGTTCAGGTTTGGGTGGGGGAGTTGTAGCAGGGGCAAGCACTGGAAATGGAGGTCAAGTGCTCGGCGCAACGACTGATGTTCCAGGACTTCCAAACACTGGAGATGGACAGGGTAGTCAGACACTTATGATTACTCTCACACTTATTGCAGCACTTGTAGGACTCAATATATTCGCTATTCGTGGTGTAACACGCAAGAATTCTCGATAATTAACCTTTTAAAAGAGGATGAATAATTCCTATCAAAAAACCCGCAATTGCGGGTTTTTTGATATAATACAGAGGATGAAAAAACTCTCTTTTTTGGTCATTTTTTCTATTGTTTTTATCCTTTTTGCGACTACGGTCAGTGCCAGTGAACTTCCCAATGCCGCAGCCATTATTAGTCTGGTTAACATTCAGAGGGTTACCAACGGCCTCCCAGCGCTTATTGAAAGCCAGAGCCTTGATCAGTCAGCTCTTCTTAAGGCCCAAAGTTTGGTGGGCCAAGGCGCACTCATTCATACACAGTCAGTATCGGGAGCGTTGTGGTGGCCTCTTGCACAAGTGGGTTATGATTATGATCAGATGGGTGAAAATTTGGCTGCCAACTATTCTGATGCAAATGTGCTTGTATCCGATTGGATGGTGTCTCCAGAACACCGAGTAAATATCTTAGACACTAGAGTCAAAGATATTGGCGTTGCTATAGTCGCGGGGGATTATCAGGGATCACCCTCTGACTATATAGTAGAATATACTGGGTTATTGAAACCACAAGTCACATTTGCAATAAATCAAGGTTCAAATATCGTTGCAAATGGAATGCAGGGAGCCACAATCACAGTGCAAGCATCCGGAGTGATTTCAAGAGACAACACACAGGTTGAAGCACTGTTGCAAGAAATTATTTCACTACTGCGACAAATTATTCTTGCTAAACAGTCTCATTACATACTATAGACCATGGAGGAGGTTCCAAAAAAAATAAGAAATACGAGAAACGGAACCGAAAAGGTATCTATGTCGTTTTTTGAGCAATACCGCAAATTAATTGTAGTTAATGCAGTTTTTCTTATCCTTGTTGGCCTCGTCGTTTGGAGAATTAGTGCAAATGACCAGGCTTTGGTGCAAGGTGATATGCCAATACCGCCAAATGTAGTTGTGCTAACCTCATCGTCATCACCTGTCCGCTTGCAGATTCCATCCATCGGATTGGATGCCAATGTTCAGTTGGTTGGTAAGGCAAGGAGTGGCAATATGGCAGTGCCGAATAATTTTACCGATGTCGGTTGGTATCGTCTCGGATTTTATCCCGGTACTGCCGGTAATGCAGTAATGGCTGGGCACCTTGATCACGGTGGAGGAAATCATCCTGCTGTTTTTGCCGACCTGGACAAACTTTCTATCGGGGATTTGGTTTATGTATTAAACGAAAAAGGGGACAAGCTTCAGTTCAAAGTAATAGGCACTTCTCTATATGACTACAACAACGCACCACTAGAGCAAATTTTTGGTTCAAGTACTATGTCGCACTTAAATCTCATAACTTGCGACGGCATTTGGGATTCGGCAAAAAAGATTTACAATAAAAGACTAGTTGTATTCACAGAGCTTGCTGGCGTGGTCAAACCAGCATCGGCAAAAGTGGCAACGACTACATTGAAAACAAAAACTAATTAAAGTGATAATAAAGGGCTAAAAATATAGATTTTTTTGATATTAAACAAGTACATTGCATTTTTTATAAAGTTGTGGTATAATTTTCTCACAATAATTAGCCGAAGCGAGACCTCGGGATTCGGGATTCCGAGGACAGGCAAAAGTATTTTTCTACTGAAAAATCTTTTCCCCATACCTCGCGCCGTCACCACAAGAGTACTTCAAATATCTAATCGCTTTGCTCAAGATATTTTGGTCGCGCACTCCGGTCTTGCGAAGCACCACAAGAGTACTTCTCATTTTCTAACGCCCTACGGTTGTAAGAAAATGATGTCGCTCCAAGTATTCGCTTCTCACTCAAAAGGTTTAACTTTGACGCAAGTTGCATTCGAGGTCATGAGGCTTAGCCTTGAGCAGCCCTCTTAAGGCTAATGCCTCGATATAGTCAAGACCTCGAATTCAAATTGAATCCGAGGACTTAGCCTTAGTTCCAATTCTCAAGGCTAAGCCTCGAATACCTCTTTGCCGAGGCTAAGCCTCGGCAGAAAATTATTCTTGTAAAATTAGGTCCTCTTTGATAATCTTAAATACATATGGCAACAAAAAACCTTTTATTCAGTCTCCCGGTTCATATTACAAAGCAGGGCAAACGCTTCGTGGCGTATACTCCTGCGCTTGATATTTCGACTTCTGGCAAATCAGAGAAAGAGGTGAAAGTAAGATTTACAGAGATTGTAGCTTTGTTTCTTGAAGAAATTATGGAAGCGGGAACTATTAACGATGTTTTGTCTGAGCTCGGATGGAAGAAGGAACAAAAGAAGTGGACTCCACCAAGAGTCATTTCCTCGCAACACATTGGTTTCAATATTCCTGTCTTAGTTTAGCTTTACATGCCACGGATTCGTTCTATTCATTATTCCACGTGAGACAGCGCTTCCTCCATTTATTATTCATAATAATCTAAAAGTTCTAGGAATATCACGAGATGAGTATTTGAAAATAATAGAAGGTTAACAGTTTCTGCAGGCTACGATTATTAGCATGAAATAGGTTAGGAACTATTCGCGCGAATAAGGGAATAGGTGTATAGTTTGAATATGAATGAATTGGAAAAAATATTGAAGGCATTGGCAAACAAGCGCCGTCTTGCGATTGTGAAATATTTGAAAAAGGAAAAGGAAGCAAAGGTGGGGGATATTTCTAGCGAAATAAAACTTTCATTTAAAGCCACTTCAAAACATCTTGGTATTTTGTATGCCGTGGATATAGTTGAAAAAGAACAGAGGGGGCTTGAGATGTACTACAGTCTCAATTCTACATCGCATCCGATAATCAAACATATCTCTAATTCGTTCGAATAGGAGAATAGTTAATTTGAAAAAAAGGCGGAAAGGACGGCGGAACTATTCACGACAAGAGTACTTCAAATATCTAATTGCTCCGCTCAAGATATTTTGGTCGCGC
>OCZT010000019.1_pt1 | contig 133236 bp, 125 predicted proteins | sample 1539031 | NCBI WGS metagenome assembly OCZT01 (sample SAMEA3539308, study PRJEB22396) | soil metagenome | biome: tundra; feature: field; material: soil | place: USA | collected 2010-05 | depth 0.15 m
GTGGCTCAGAACCTCGTGACGTTGCCGGTGATTTTCGCGGGACTCATCGGCGCCACTGCCTGGAACGTGACCACGTGGTACTTCGCCATTCCCTCGAGCTCGAGCCACGCCTTAATCGGTGGGGTCATCGGGGCGATGTTGGTTCTCGCCGGGGGACACGCCGTCCTCTGGAGCGGGCTGATCTCCAAGGTCATCGTTCCCGCGGGCCTCGCGCCGTTGGTGGCCATGATCGCCGCGGCCGTGGCGATCCTCTCGGCGAAACGTCTGACGGCGAAGGTCGACAGGGACACCTCGTCGATGGGCTACCGCTTCGGACAGATCGGTTCGTCGTCACTGCTCTCTATCGCGCACGGCACCAACGACGCGCAGAAGACCATGGGCGTCGTCACGCTGGCGCTCATTGCGAACGGCACGCTCGCGTCAAACTCATCGACGCCCGCCTGGGTCGTGGTGAGTTGCGCGTTCGCGATCGCGATGGGCACGTTCTTTGGCGGGTGGCGCATTATTCGCACCATGGGTCATGGTTTCACTCACTTGACACCCCAGCAGGGTTTCGCCGCCCAGATTGCGTCGTCGGCCGTGATCTTGACCTCGTCGCACATGGGTCTGCCGCTGTCGACGACGCACGTCGCCACGGGGTCGATCGTCGGCGTTGGGGTGGCCACGCCCGGTCAACCCGTTCGTTGGCGACTCGTGCGTGCCGTGGTCATGGCGTGGGTCATCACCCTGCCCGCGGCCGGACTCTTCGGGGCTCTCTCGTACTACCTCGCGCACCTGATTGGCGGTACGTACGGCGTGACGGTCTTGGCAATCGTCGCCGCGGCGTACGTGACGCTCCTCCTTCGCCGTTCTCGTCGTCACGTTATTAGCGCCGCGAACGTGAACGACCTGTGGGGCGAGGCGGTCGCGCCCGTCGAAGCACCAACCGTCGTCGCGGCGTAAGCCACCACGACGTTTCGTTGAATCGTGACGGCCACGCCTCTCGTCGACTGGACGCTCCTCGGCCACGTCGTGCTCGCCGCGGTACTTGCGGGCGTGGGCATCGTCGTTGCGTTCTCGATCGGCCTCGCCGCCCTGTCCTTTGCTCGCGACACGAGTCGACCTCTCTTCACTCGAAGTCTGGGTATTGCCGTGGCCGTCGTGATGACGGGCGCACTCGCGTGGGCCCTCTGGTGGGGATTTGCACTCATCACGAACAAGTCCTAGTTCGCAAGGACCGCCGTCAAAGGCCTCGGCGTGAAGACTTAGGCGAGAGCCTCTTCTCGTACGACTTCGCTGCGGGTCAAGAGAATCGTCAGCGCAAAACTCAAAGCCAGCGCAACGATGACGCCCAAGTTGGCGTACTGCCAGGCGCCGGTCTTGCCACCGAGTCCGAAGGGCTTTAACAAGTAACCCTGCCACGTGAGCCACGAGGCGGCGGAGTTGGTGACCAGCCCCCAACCAATGAAGCTCGAAACGATCGTCGTCGCGATAGGCACGAGACGCAGGTCGCCGTATCGACCCGAAGACATGAAGAGATCGACGTCGACGTAGTTCTTCTTGCGCAGCAAGAGGTCACCCAAGAAGACGCCGCACCACGCCGCGATCAAGACGCCCACCGTCGAAAGGAAGCCTTCGAACTGATAGAGGAAGTTCTGCTTCTCAAAGACGATGTAGATCGTGCCGATCAACATGATGACGCCGTCCACGCCGGCCGCGGCGTAACGGGGAATTTTGAGTCCCGCTGATAACAGCGCGAGACCCGAAGAGTAGATGTCGAGTACGGCGCCCCCAACGAGGCCGAGAATGGCCACGATGACAAAGGGCACGAGAAACCACGTGGGCAACAGATTCGCGAGTGCGCCCACCGGGTCGGCGCCCACTTTGCCGCTGAGGGACGACGACGATCCGGCTAAAAGAAGGCCGAAACCGAGCAGGACTAGGGGTGCGATTGACGAACCAAAGGTGGTCCACCACACCACCCCGCGCGACGACGCACTACGCGGTAGGTAGCGCGAATAGTCCGCCGCGACGTTGACCCAACCAAGTCCGAAGCCCGTCATGATAAAGACCAACGCGCCGAGGGTCTCTTGGAACGTGCCCGCGTGCACGTGGCTGACGACGTGCCAACTGATGTGCTTCACCGTGAGGGCGATAAAGACCACCGTGAGTACCCCGGTAACGACGGTGATGATCGCCTGCATGCGCATGATGAGGTCAAAGCCCATCACGCCGCCGCCGATGATGAGCGTGGCGATGACCAAAATCGCGACAACTTTCACGCCGTTGCCACCACCCCAACCGAGGCGAACGAACACGGTGGACGTGGCGAGTACGGCGATAACCGTAAGCGCCGTCTCCCAACCCACGCAGAGCAACCAGGAGATGGCGGACGGCAGGCGATTTCCCCTAACGCCGTAGGCCGCTCGTGAGAGGACCATCGTGGGCGCCGATCCTCTTTTGCCGGCGGTCGCGATGACGCCACAGAGCCAAAAGCTAAAGATGACGCCAATCGCTCCCACGATGACGGCCTGGACGAAGGAGATGCCAAAGCCCAGAACAAAGGAGCCGTAACTAAGTCCCAGCACCGAGACGTTCGCTCCGAACCAGGGCCAGAAGAGATCGCGCGGATGACCCTTGCGCTCGTTCTCGGCGATGACGTTGATGCCGTTTTCTTCAATTCGCAGGACGCTGGAGGAACCTGTTCCCACGCGCTCAGCTACATCGTCGCTCACGGTGCCTCCTCGCGACAGCCTCGTGCTTCGCTGGCATTGATTGTACGCAGTGATCAGCACTTGTACGACAACTCGATCTCTTACCCTTCGTTAGAAGTTTCACGACCTGCTCACTAGGGTGTTGGACTATGAGCGACGCGCCTCGGCTCCTTTGCTTCGACACCGTCTTGATCGACGTGGCGTTAAGGGTCGCCGCACTGCCCCAACGCGCGGGTGACGTTCTGGCGAGCGAAAAACTTGTCACGACGGGTGGTGGCTTCAACGCCATGAGTGCCGCCGCCCGCCACAACATGCGCGTCGTGTACGCGGGACGACTCGGCGCGGGTCCCTTTGCGTCGCTCGCGGCCACGGCGCTGGAAACGGAGCACATCGCCGCACCGATTGAACGAAACCGAGCTCTGGACACGGGAATCTGCATGGTGTTGTTGGAGCCTGACGGCGAGCGGTCGTTCGTGACGTCACCCGGAGCCGAAGCCACGCTTCGCGGTAGTGACCTCGAAGCACTCGACGTGAAGGCGAACGACTACGTCTTGGTCTCGGGGTACAACATCATGTACCCCGAACTCGCCAAGACGGTGCTGGCGTGGATCGCTCGACTAGCGCCGGAGGTGACCGTGTTCTTCGATCCCGCGACGCGCGTGGTGGATATTCCGAAGTCGAATCTCGACGCCGTGATCGAACGTTCGAACTGGCTCCTCTGCAACGCGTTCGAGGCCGCGTCGCTCACGCAAGGTGATGACGCGATCGAGGCCGCCGCGTCGCTCGCGTCACGCAACGACACCTTGGACGTGCTCGTTCGACGTGGCGCGAAGGGCTGCGTCGTGGCCCGGAATCACCAAGACGCCGTCGTTGTCGAGGGATTCGCGACTACGGTGGTCGACACCACCGGCGCGGGCGACGTGCACAACGGCGTCTTTGTCGCCGAGCTTGCCAGCGGTCACGACGCCTTCGCCGCGGCGCGATGGGCCAACGCGGCGGCCGCGATGGCGATCAGCCACTTCGGTCCGGCCACGGGCCCTCGTCGAGACGACGTCGAGCGGTGGATTGCCCAGTTCAACGAGCGAGCGTCGCCGAGGTAGCCGCGTCGCCTGGTGCGTTCACGCGGGCGTATTGGTGGCGTTGACCGCGGCGAGGTTGCGCGGGTAGTGACAGGCCACCTGGCGCCCGGGAGAGATGGTCACCAACATCGGCTTTTCCACGCGACAGAAATCGGTCGCGACGGGGCATCGCGGATGGAAGGGGCAGCCACTGGGACGGTCCGCGGGGTCGGGCACGTCGCCGGTGATGATGATGCGCTCGCGACGCGGCGCGTCGGTGTCGTTGAGTTCCGGCACCACTGACAAGAGCGCCTCGGTGTAGGGGTGCAGCGGGGTCTCGTAGAGCGACCCGACGTCGCCGAACTCGACGAACTCGCCGAGGTACATCACGCCCACCCGGTTCGAGACGTGGCGCACCACGCCCAGGTCGTGGGCGATGAAGACGTACGTGAGGTTGAACTCCTGTTGCAGGTCGGCCATGAGGTTGAGCACCTGGGCCTGGATCGAGACGTCGAGGGCGCTGACGGGTTCGTCGGCGATGACCAACGTGGGGTTGAGAGAGAGTGAGCGCGCGATGCCAATGCGTTGGCGTTGGCCGCCCGAGAACTCATGCGGGTAACGATTGATCGCTCCCGCGTCCAGGCCCACGGTGGTGAAGAGCTCGCGAACCCGTTCGGCGATTTGCAGCGAAGAGCCCAGATGGTTGATGCGCATGGGCTCGGAGACGATGTCACCGACCGTGCGACGCGGATTCAGCGACGCGTACGGGTCTTGAAAGACCAACTGGAACTGACGTCGGAACGGTCGTAGTCGCCGGCGCGAAAGTCCCGTAAGGGTCGTGCCCTCAAAGGCCACGGTGCCCGAGGTCACCGGCAAGAGTTGGACCAAACAGCGCGCCAGCGTCGACTTGCCACAGCCCGACTCGCCGACGATGCCTAACGTCTCGCCGCGACGTACTTCGAGCGAGACGCCGTTCACCGCGCGCGAGACGATCCGCGTGCCGAGCTTCTTACCCCTCGAGGAGAAGGTCTTCACCACGTCGGTGGCTTGGAGGACGACGTCGTCGCTCACGTGCTGTGTTCCGGGGTCCGGCGGATGGTCACCTTCTGGGCATCACTTAGCCAACAGGCGTCGACGTGGTCGTTCTCGCCTCGGAGAGGTGGGCGTTCCGCGCACTTTTCCATCACGTAGTCGCAGCGTGGCGCGAACGCGCAACCCGGCGGCAAGTTCAACGGTGAGACCGCGTTACCGCGAATGGTGTGGAGTCGTTCGTGCGCCACGTTCAGGCGCGGCACGGCGTCGAGTAGTCCCCAGGTGTAGGGGTGGCGGGGGTGGCGCACCAGTTCGAGTTCGGGAGCGATCTCCACCGGTCGCCCGGCGTACATCACGACGACGCGATTGGCCATCTCGGCGATCACGCCCATGTCGTGGGTGATGATGACGATGGAGGAGTCGTAGGTGTCTTGAAGTGTGACCATCAGGTCGAGAATCTGGGCTTGGGTCGTGACGTCGAGGGCCGTTGTCGGCTCGTCAGCGATCAGTAGTCGCGGGTTGCACGAGAGGGCCATCGCGATGACCACTCGTTGACGCATGCCCCCGGAGAACTCGTGGGGGAAACGGTCGACGCGCGACTTGGGGTCGGGGATGCCGACCTGTCCGAGCAGCTCGATCGCGCGCAATCGTGCTGCGGCCTTCGTGAGGTGCAGGTGCTGGCGGATCTGCTCGACGAGCTGCCAGCCCACGGTGTAGACCGGCGTCAGCGCGGTCATGGGATCTTGGAAGATCATGCCGATCGAGCCGCCGCGAATCGGCTGCAGTTCCTTGTCGCTCAGTCCCAGGATCTCACGGTCCTCGAAGAGCACGCTGCCGGTGATGGTGACGTTCTTCTCTCGGACCAGTCCGAGCATCGAGTAGATGGCCACGCTCTTGCCCGAGCCCGATTCGCCCACGATGCCGACGATCTCCTTTTGTCCGACGTCGAAGGAGAGTCCGTCCACCGCGCGCAGTACCCCTTGGCGCGTGGCGAAGGAGACTTTGAGGTCGCGCACTCGAAGGAGCGGCGTTCGGCCGATGTTTGTCTCAGGCAAGACGCACTCTCGGATCCAAGTAGGCGTAGAGCACGTCCACGACCGCGTTCGCGAGCACCACGAAGAAAGCACCGTACATCACGCAACCCATGATCACCGGTAGGTCCAGGTTCTGCAGCGAGGTGTAGGTCAACAGGCCGACGCCGGGAAGTCCGAAGACGACTTCGGTTAGTAGCGCCGCGCCGCCGATGAGCGCGCCAAAGTCCAGACCGAACAACGAGACGATCGAAATCAACGAACAGCGCAGGGCGTGGCGAAAGAGGATTCGACGCTCCGACAGGCCCTTGGCGCGCGCCGTGCGGATGTAGTCCTCGTTCAACGCGTTGACGAGTTCAGCGCGAAGGACTCGCGCGTAGATCCCCGCGTAGAGCGCGGCCAGCGTGAGCCAGGGGAAGAGGAGATGGAGAAACCACTGCGAGGGACTCGTCGTGAACGAGACGTAGCCCGGCGGCGGCACCCAGGAGAAGATCGACGTGTGGAACTTGCTCTGGGTGAGCAAGTTCATGACTTCGCCGAGCCAGTAGGCCGGCACCGACACCGCCGCGATGCCAATGAACATGATGAACGGATCGATGAACTTGCCCTGGTTCGCCGCGGCGACGACCCCGCCCAGCACGCCGACGATCAACCAGATCACTGCGGCGCCGATGACGAGCGAGAGCGTGACCGGCGCGGCCTGAGTGATCTGGGGCACCACGCGGTCACCGATGTTCACGTAGGACGTGAGGTCTTGTTTGATGAAGAGGTGCTCCATCATCAACAGGTAACGAATGGGTAGCGGCCGGTTAAGTCCAAACTCCTTGGCCACTTGGGCGAGGATCTGGGGTGACGCGCTGCGCCCGGCGATACGCGCGGCGGGATCGACGCCCGGCGTGGCGAAGAAGATGAGAAACACCGTGACGCTGATGGCAAAGAGCACCAAGATCGCCGAGGCGAATCGGCGAACGATGAAGTAAAACATCTAGATCGACCCGCGCAGTTTGGCCTTGGGATCAAAGGCGTCGCGGAATCCGTCGCCGAGTACGTTAAGGGCGCCCGCGGTGATCACGATCATGATTCCCGGTGCCATGGCGACCCAGGGCCTCGTGTAGAGCAGATCGAGTCCGTCGTTGATGATGGTGCCCCAACTGGCTGCCGGAGGTTGGACGCCAATGGACAAGAACGAGAGCGCCGACTCGGTGAGCATATTGAAGGCGACCATGAGCGGGAAGAACACGATGATGCTCGGCATCACGTTGGGCAGGATCTCTTTACGCAAGATGTGCGAGTCCGAGGCGCCCGCGCCGATGGCGGCCTGAATGAACTCGCGTTCCTTCAGCGACATCACCAGTCCTCGAATCGGTCGACCCACGTAGGGCACGAAGACCAGGGCGATGATGAGAATCGGCAGCACGAGGGAACCGGCTTGGAGGTGAATGAAGGCGATGTTCAGTCCGCTAGTGAGCAGCACGACCGACAGCGAGATCGCGAGGAGGTAGATGGGAAAGGCCCACACGATGTCGAACAGTCGCGAGATCAACCAGTCGATCGCCCCACCGAAGTAGCCCGAGACCAGTCCCATAAGCGCCGCGACCACGCAACAGATCACCGCCGAAATGAAGCCGATGAACAGACTGGTACGCCCGCCGTAGAGCAGACGGGCAAAGACGTTGCGGCCCTGGGAGTCGGCGCCGAGGAAGTAGGTCGAGAAGTGCCAGGTGGGGCCGATCGGCGTGACGCCGAGACCGAGGCCTTGGGTGTTGGCCTGCAGGACGTGCACCGTCTTGCCGCCGAGTCGGATGGTGCCGTTTAAGTTCGAGACGAAGGGATTCTCGTGGGCAATGGAGTGGGCGTAGACCGGCGCGAGCAGGCACGCCGTAATGACGAAGACGAGGAGTGCGAGGGCGCCCACGGCCGCTTTGTTTCGTCGCAGTTGGCGAAGCGACGACCGCCAGGGGCTTTCGGGTCCCCTCGCGGTCGTGGTACCGATGGCGACGAGGTCAACGGTGCTGAGCTCGTTAGTACTTCCTATTTCACCCAAAGTTGGTCCACGTACATGTAGAACTGGTCGGAGAACTGGTAGTTACCCGTGCTCTTGGAGACGAAGTCGGTCAACTTGGGGTTGAACAGCGGAACCCACGGAGCGCCCGTGGTCATGATCGCTTGGTCGATCTCGCCCCACATCGTGTTGGCCTTGGCCGGGTTGGTCAACTCGAGCGTCTCCGCCGCTTGCATCTTGGCGTTGATGGCCTTGTCGCAGTAGCCCGCGATGTTGATGCTGTTGTCGGAGCCGGGGTGGAAGTTCGTGCAGCCGAGCAGCACGTTCAAGAAGTCCGAGGCGGCGGGGTAGTCCTGGTACCACTGGCTCAGGCTGATCTGAACATTGTTCTTGGTGTTCTGGATGTACGTGAACTGAATGTTCGCGGACAACGGCTTGACGGTGGCCTTGTAGCCAATTGAATTCAGCACGCTCTGGAGGTACTGGCCGACCGCGAGGTTCACCGGGTCGTTGGTGACGACGATGCCGACCTTGTCGCCGGCGGTACCCGAGGCCTTCACCAGGGCCTTGGCCTTTACGAGGTTGGGTCCCTTGTAGGTCGAGGAACTAGTGCTGTTGTACGCGCAGTAGGGCTTGTAGCCGGGAAAGCCCGGTGGCAAGATCGTGCAGGTCGGCTGGCCCAGCTTCGTGCCCCCGTAGAGGTTCACGACGTCGACCTTGTTGATCGCGTAGTTGAGCGCTTGACGGGCCTTCAGGTTGTTGAACGGCGCGAGGTTGGTGTTCATCGGCGCGTACCAGTCGGCGGTGAGGGGATTCACGTGCAACTGGGAGGCGTACTTCGTGGAGATCTGCTGGAGACGGTCCGTCGGCAGCGGGTCAAAGACCCAGTTGGCCTGGTTGTTCTCGACGGAGGTCACCTCGGACTCCACGGTCTCGCCGAACGTCATTTCGATCGTGTCGGGGTAGCCCGGGGGTTGGGCGGCGGCCGACCACACTTTGAAGAAGGGATTGCGTTTCATGGTGAGACCCGTGTTGGGGTTGTACTTGGAGAACGTGTACGCGCCCGTGCCGGGAATCGGAGTGTCACCCTCGTCTTTGCCGGGGGTGCTGGCTGGCACGATCGACCCGAAGGGCACCGCGAGTTGGTCGAGGAACTCCGAGTCGGACTTGATGAGATTAACGACCACGGAGTTGGTCGACGCGTTGACCACCACGCCGCCACTCAACGTGCACGTCGCGGGCTTCGACACGCACGCCGGACCACCGACGATGTCGTTGTACCACGTGCCCGCGTTGGGGTTCGAGACCTTGAAGATGCGCTGGAAGCTCGCAAGCACGTCCTTCACGGTCACGGTCTTTCCGTTCGAGAACTTGATCCCCGTACGCAACTTGAAGGTGTAGGTCTTGCCGCCATTGGTGACTTTGGGCATCGCGACCGCCAGGTCGGGCACCACGTCAAAGGACGGTAGACCGCTCACTTTTTGAAAGCTGACCAGTCCGTCGTAGGAAGCTTGGTACAACTGCCAGTACTGCAGCGTGTAGTTCACTTGGGGGTCCAACGTGCCGCCCGCCGTCGAGGCCAACAGGTGTAGCGTTCCGCCGGCGTGTTTGGCTTGATAGGCGAAGGCCGCGCCGGCGGGTGTCGCCGGACCCATGGCCACGAGCGTGCTCGACATCAGCACGAGCGCCCCAACGATTACGTAAGCCTTCTGGACTAACTGCTTTGCCATCATGATCTCCCTTTACTGCATAGATACTGCTCTTCGTCTACGTTGCGTCGTGGCTGGCGAGAAAGTCCTCGACGAGCGAAAGGTAGCCTTCGCGCTCTTCGATGAACGGCATGTGGCTCGACACCTCAAAGATCTCCCAGCGAACGTCGGGTATCGCGTCGAAGAACGGCTGGACGGTGGCCGGCGTGGCCTCGTCGAATCGACCCGAAATCAACAAGGTGGGCGCCACAATGCTGTGCACTCGATCGACCACGCTCCAGTCCTTCAGTGTTCCAACACAAAAGAACTCGTTGGGCCCGTTCATCGTGTGGTACACCGTGGGGTCCTCATTGAGCATCTGGTTAGTGCGTACGACCTCTGGTGGATTCGGAACAACACGACAGACGTGCTCGTCGTAGTAGACCTGCGTAGCCGTCAGATACTCAGGGTCGTCGGTCGTGCCGTTGGCTTCATGGCGATCCAGCGTGGCTTCGACCTCGGGTGGCAGTTGGCCGCGCAGGATCTTGGCCTCACTGGCCCACAGCGCCATTGAAGCGGGTGAGTTAGAGAGCACGAGCGAGCGCAGACCTTGGGGCTGACGAATAGCGTGTTCGGCTCCGAGCATCCCACCCCAGGACTGACCCAAGAGGTGGTAGTCGTCGGCGATACCGAGCGAATCGAGTAAATTGTCGAGCTCGTCCAAGAAGAGTTGAACGGTCCAGAAGTCGCCGCCGCGCTCGGGTAAGTGCGTCGAACGTCCTCCACCGAGTTGGTCGTAGTGCACGACCGGACGTCCGCTTTTGGCGAGGTCAGCGAGGGCGATGACGTAGTCGTGCGTGCAGCCCGGACCCCCGTGCAAGACCACCAGTGGGGTCATTCCCGAATCCAGATCACCGGTCACGCGATACCAGGTGGACCACTCTTCGAATGAAGCGCTGCCCTCGCGTACGTTTTCGTCCATCATCGGGGCATTATAGGGTCAAGGGGGCGAGCCACAATGTAGACCTCGCCGAGTTCACAATGTGCGCCTCTGCAACAACGGTGGCCCTGAAAACGACGACCGCGTTGGTCCGCGACTGGCTCAAAGCGAGGTGGCTCGAGAGCGAGGAGTTCGCGGCTTCCTCAGCGCTTCAATCGAAGCCACCTAGAAGTAGTTCTCTCCGAGTTCTTCACTCCACTTGGCGACGCGCAGCTCGCTGCGTGGCCCGCTCCAGGAGTACACCGGCTTGATATCGAGAACCTGAGTGTCGTTGATGGCGTCGAGACCTCGAACGACCAGGGACCTCTTATCCACTCTCTCGATCGCGACAACAGAGAGCATGAGGCGATTCGGGCGATCCTTGTTTCGCTGCGCGAAGATACCCACGTCGGGCCACTGCTCGTTCCCCCGAGGGTGACGGTGCCAGGGCCCCGGCGGCACATTCTCGGCAAGGGACGCGAAGAAGACGATCTCGACGTGCGAGAACTCTTCGAGACCTCGCAGCGCCGAATTCGGTACGTCATCGGCCAACTCGATAGTCGAGACGAAGTCGTCCCAGTTGTCGTCGGTCATCTCGCGTCGCTCGTTGCGAACGAACGCGACCGTTCGTATCACTGGTTCCATCGGCCCAATCTAGTGAGGGCGCGAAATTATGCAAGGCGACGTTCGAAGTGGCGAGGATGCCGGCGGTATCGCGGAGCGTTCGAGAGAAGAAGAGATGGCTGAACTTACCTTTACCTACGGGACCATGGCCGCCGGTAAGTCCACCCTGGCACTTCAACTCTGTTGGCAGCTTCGCGAAGGTCGTAGCGACGTCGCGCTCTGGACTTTTGGCGATCGCAGCGACGACGGGATGGTCACCAGTCGTATCGGGATTGAGGCCGCCGCCGAGGCGATCGAACCCGGCACCGATATCGGGCAATCCTTGGAAGATCTCGTCGAGAGCGGCGTGAAGATACTGGGCATTGACGAAGCGCAGTTTGCGAGCGTCGCGCAGATCGACGCGCTGGCCCGGCTCGTCGATGATCGCGACGTCGACGTGCACGCCTTCGGCCTTTCGGCGGACTTTCTCTTGGACGTCTTTCCGGCCTCGGCTCGGCTCTTCGCGATCGCCGACTGGGCGCACGAACTGCCGCTGACGTCGTCGTGTTGGTGCGGCAAAAAGGGCCGTTGTAACGCGCGCGTGATTGACGGCGTAGTGGCGCGTGAGGGAACTCAGTTTGTCACCGGTGACGTCAGTGAAGGGGCCGTTCACTATCAAGTGCTCTGTCGTGCCCACTACCGGCTCGGTCAACTGAGTCCCGCGACGTAGACCGCCTTCGGCCTTGACGACGGGATTTGCGACCTCGTGGTGGGGTCACCACGTCGGGTCCCTCGCTCGTGCACAATGGGACAATGTCGCCGGAAGTTACTACGCCCTCACCACTTCCACCTCTCGCCGACGCGTCGTGCGCCAGTCCTCAGGCCATATTTTCAGAGTGCCCACACTGCGGGTCGGGGCTTCGCCCCGAGCACGCGCACTTTCGCTGTGCGAGTTGCGGCTGGCGCGATAGTTGCTGCGACTAAAGGCCTGATTTTCCAGGCCTTTTAGGAATTCTCTTTCATTTCACTCAGGCAGGTCTTGGCCGTCACGTTCTGTTTACCTTCCCTTCTTAGGTTGCTCTTGACAACACGTTCGAGTGTCGAACGTCGAGTCGCACCGCACCACTTTCTTTAGGAGGAAAGCCAGAAATGATGAAGAGACTCGGAGGAAAGTTAGGCGTGACACTTGTAACGCTGGGACTCCTCTCAACCTTTACGATCACCAACGCGGGCGCTTCGGCGACCCTCACCGGTGACTTGACTTTTACGGCCGCTAGCGGCGCTAATGGCATCAATCCGGCGACGGGTGGTTCCAGCTTTGACGAACCGTTCTTCAACGCCGCGATTCCGGTGTACATGTCAGCGGCCGCGAAGGTCTCGGGAGCCGCGAACGCGCCGCAGAGCATTGCGCTCTACTCGCCAACCGGTTCGACCGCGGGTAAGAAGGGCGTCGTCGCCGGCACGTACGCCGTGGGGGCGTCCGACGTTCCCATGGGCACGACGGTGAACGGCGTCAACTTGGACGCGTCGATTCTCACCGGCACGAGTGCCGCGACGAAGCTAACTTCGTACGTGCAAGTTCCCGTGGTCCTCGGTGGCGAGGGCCTCATGTACAACTTGCCCTCACTGAAGTCGAAGTTCTCTAAGGACACCGTGGTGTTGAACTCGGTGCTGCTGGCTGACATCTACGACGGCACGGTCACCAAGTGGAACAATCCCGCGATCTGCAAGTTGAATCCCAATATCGCGACGGTGAAGAAGAACAAGAAGCACAGGGTCGTTTCCTCGAGATGCGCCCTGCCCAACATTCCCATCGTTCCCGTCTACCGGGCTGACGGCTCTGGTACCACGTACATTTTCATGGACTACCTGAACCAGACCCAGGGCGCGAATTTCAAGACGTCGGCCGGCGCCGAGGTCTACCCGAGCACCACGTTCAACCAGGGTCAGGTTCCGAGCAACGCGTTGGGTGGTCAGAAGAACGCCGGCGTCGCCGCTGACGTTCAACAGACCGTGGGCGCGATTGGCTACATCGAGTACTCCTACATTCTTCTGCAACACACCTTGCCGTCCGCGTTAATCGTTAACGCGAAGGGTCAACACGAAGCCGTGAACCCCACGAGCATCGCCTCGGACGCCGCCGCGTTCGCCGCGACGCCCCCGTCAGAGTCCAACGGTGCGGTGGTGTCGAACTTCTCGATCGTGAACGGCAAGAACAAGGGTGACTACCCGATCGCCGGCTACAGCTGGGCCATTGTGCGCGAGGACTGGAACGGCCTCGGGACCGTGGGTGGAGCAACTGCGTCACTGAACTCCGAGCAGCTCGTAGCGAAGTTCCTGGACTGGTGCGTGCAAAGTGGCGCCAACGGCGGACAGACCGTGGCCAAGGAGCAGGGCTACGTGCCGCTGCCGTCGTACGTGTCGGCCGTCGCCGAACACCAGATCTCGTTGATGACCTACAACGGAACGTCGCTGGGATTGAGTTAACCGAAATCAAGTAAGGACGAGGTAAAAGCTGTCAATGAAGCAGAGTTTGCAAGACGATACGAAGGCATTGAACTCTGAGGTGGCCGAGAGGATTAGTCTCTCGGCCACCTCAGACCGTCCGTACCGGTACCTGCTACGCGGCACGGCGCTCCTCTTCGCGGCGGTCATCGCGCTTTTCGTGTGGAGCGTCGTGCACACTGCGTGGCCGGCGATTCGCACCTTTGGCATTCACATGATCACCGGTACGTCGTGGGTTCCGGGTACCGGACCCTACGGAGCACTTCCGTTGATTGTCGACACGCTCCTCACCACGGCCATCGCTCTTCTCATCGCCGTTCCCGTAGGACTGGCCTCGTCGCTAGCCCTGTTGTTCTTGATTCCCCAACGACTGCGCGCGGGCGCCGCGACGCTCATCGAACTCTTGGCTGCCGTGCCGTCAGTCGTTTACGGCCTGTGGGGACTGTGGTTTCTGATTCCCTGGCTCAACAAGACCCTCGATCCCTTCCTCGCGGGCATTACCGGAAGCCGGTGGCCCTTCAGCGGCGCCCAAGAGGGGTTCAGCGTCCTACTGGCCGGCATCGTTCTGTCGATCATGATTCTGCCGACGATCGTCGCCATCTCGCGCGACGTGATCTCGGTCGTGCCGAACGATCTCATCGAGGGCGGACTCTCACTCGGCGCCACGCGAAGCCAAGTGTTCACGCGCGTCGTGCTCCCGAGTGCGCGCACCGGCATACTTGGCGCGATCGCCTTGGGCGCCGGTCGCGCGCTCGGTGAAACGATCGCCGTCGCGATGGTCATTGGTTCGAATCCTCAACTCCCGCACTCTCTCTTTTCTACCGGCGCCACGTTGGCCTCGACGATCGCGACGGAGTTTGGCGAGGCGACCGGCAACACCGGTGGCGCGCTGGCGGCCCTCGCGTTGATGTTGATGATCATTACCGCGAGCGTGAACGCGGGCGCGCGATTACTCACCAAAAAAGCGCAGAGCCACTGATGAGTGCGACGCTCAACTTTCTTCCGCCCGATCCGATTCTCGAGCGCCGTGAGACCATTCAGCGTCGGGCCGCGAAGACCTTGCGCCGGCGCAACGTCACTTCGAAGGTCTTCCTCTCACTCTTAGTGGGCGCGTTCCTCCTCGCCCTGGTGCCGCTCGGTTCGGTGATCTTTGCGCTCATCGATAAGGGTGTCAGCTCGATCAGTTGGCACTTCCTAACCTCCCTGCCCCGGCAGCCGAGCCTGATCGCCCAGAACGACATCGGGGGCATCGGCAACGCCATCGAGGGCACCATCGTGCTCGACGCGTTGGCCGGATTGGTCGCCATTCCGATCGCTCTTCTGCTGGGTCTGTACCTCGCCGAAGGAACCTCGCGCGCGGCGAACTTCCTGCGCGCAATCATCGAGATCATGACGGGTCTGCCCTCGATCCTCTTGGGCGTCTTCGCCTACGAGTACGTTGTCGTTCCGATGAAGACGTTCTCGGGACTCGCGGGTATCGTGGCGCTCGCGGTGTTGATGGTGCCCTTCATCGCTAAACCCTGTGAGCTGGCCTTTCGAGGTGTTCCCTCGACGCTCAAAGAGGCCGGACTGGCGCTCGGCGCTCGTTCCTCGCGCGTGACGCGCGGCATCATCCTCCCCGCCGCGATGCCCGGCGTGATCACGAGCGTGCTGCTGGCGCTCGCTCGCGCCGTGGGTGAGACGGCACCGATTCTTCTGGTCATTGGCGCGTCCGGTGCGTGGGGCTGGAACCCGCTGCATCAGATGTCGAGCCTTCCGCTCTTGACTTACAACTACGCCGGCTCGCAGTACCCGACCGAGCGCGCCGCGGCGTGGGGCGTGGCCCTGACGCTCGTCGTGATGGTGATGATTTTAAGTGTGGGCAGCCGACTGGTTGCCGCGCGAATGAGAAGGGAAAGACACTAAATGGACTCCGTAGAACTGTCGAACATTGTGACGGGCGTGTCGTCATCGTCGGCCACCGACACCCTCAACCGGGTGGCGATGAGCCTGAACGACGTAGCCGTCTCCTTTAGTGGGCGCACCGCGGTGCGCGACGTGACCTTCGACGTCACGGCCAACAAGGTCACGTCGATTATTGGCCCCTCAGGATCGGGCAAGACGACGTTGCTGCGAGCGTTCAACCGTCTGCACGATCTCACCAAGGGCGCGGTCGTGACCGGAGAGATCAAACTCGGTCCGGTCGATATCTACAAGGGCGGTCTCGCCACGACCCTGCTACGAAGTCGTATCGGCATGGTCTTTCAGCGCCCAAATCCCTTTCCTACGATGTCAATCTACGACAACGTGGTGTCGGGGCTTCGTTTCAACGGCATCAGAAAGAAGTCATTGCTCGACGAGGCCGCCGAGTCCGCTCTAGTGGCGGCGGCGTTGTGGGACAGCGTGTCGACGCGCATGAAGGCCCACGCCGTGACCCTGTCTGGTGGTGAGCAGCAGCGCCTCTGCATCGCGCGCGCGTTAGCGGTGGAACCGGAGATCTTGCTCATGGACGAGCCAACGTCGTCCCTTGACCCCATCGCGACCCAGGCCATCGAATCGCTCATGGGCGAGCTAAAGAACCGCGTGACGATCATCATCGTCACCCACAACATGCAACAGGCGCTTCGCGTCTCGGACGACTGTGCCTTCTTGTTGATGGGTAGCGACCGCGCCGGTGAGTTGATCGAGTTCGGGCCGACGGCGAAGATCTTCGCCGATCCCGACGACGAGCGCACCCTTAACTACATCGAAGGTCGCTTCGGCTGATTTCTTGTTGCGGCGCTATCTGACAAACTACCCAGAACAACTGTTCCGAGGGGATGACCGTGGCGAGAGAACTGTGGCAAGAGTCGGCGACCTCGTTGGCGCAACTCATTCGAAGTGGCAAAACCTCATCGAGAGAAGTCGTCGAATCGCACCTCGCGCGCATTGAATCAGTGAACGGCGCCGTCAACGCCGTCGTGGAAGTGCGTCCCGACGAGGTTCGCGCCGAGGCCGACGCCGCGGACGCGTCCCTTAAGTCCGGCGCGCCCTTGGGCGCGCTGCACGGTGTTCCCTTCAGTGTAAAAACGAATCTGGACGTCGCTGGTTACGCCACCTCCGAGGGATCATTTGCCAAGAAAGACGTCGTGGCCAGTGCCGACGCGCCCATTGTCGAGAAGATGCGAGACGCCGGCGCCGTGGTGCTCGCGCGCACCAATATGCCCGACCTCGGTCTACGGATCAACGCCGAATCGTCGCTCTACGGCTCGACGCACAATCCCTGGAAGCACGGCCGCACGGCGGGTGGGTCCTCCGGTGGGGAAGCCGCCGCGATCGCCTCGGGCATGAGTCCGATTGGACTGGGTAACGACATCGGCGGATCGCTCCGCAACCCGGCGTACTGCTGTGGCATCGCGTCGATCAAGCCGACGCGCGGTCGCGTGGCTCAGGGCAATCCGAGCGCGGTCTTTGAAATGGCCATCAACGCCCAGATCATGTTGGCCGACGGGGTGCTGGCTCGTCACGTCGGTGATGTTCGTCGCGGACTCGAAGTCGTGATGGGCGCGCATCGCGGCGATCCCCAGTCCGTGGACGTTCCCTTGCACGGACGCCCGGTCTCCAAGCGCGTCGCGCTCGTCGTTGAACCGCTGGGTGGAGAGACCGACAGCGACGTCGCCGAGGGCGTGCGCGTCGCGGGACGCGCCCTCGAAGCGGCCGGGTACGAGGTCGAAGAGGTCGAGTTGCCGCTCCTCTTGGACGCCTACGTTGTCTGGACTGAAATCATGATGACCAGCCTCGCGGTCGCGATGCCGAGAATTGAACCGTTTATGGGCGAGGAGGGTATGAGGTTCCTCGAACTGACCCGCGTCGAGTTTCCCCCCGCCACGGCGGAGTCACTCGCCTTGATGCACGAGAATCGTTATCGCGTGGCGAGAGCCTGGCGGGAGTTCTTTACGACGTATCCCTTAATCGTAGGGCCGACGTGGACCCAGCCGCCGTTTGAACTGGGTTTCGACATCAAAGACGTCGAGTCGGCCATGAAGGTGATGGAGATCTTTCGTTTTGTTCTGCCGGCCAACCTCTTGGGTTTGCCCGCGGCCTGCGTGCCGACGGGCGTCGCGAACGGTCTGCCGACCGGAGTGCAGGTGATCGGTGATCTCTTTCGCGAAGATCTCTGCCTGAACGCCGCCGAAGCCATCGAGCAGAGCGTGGGAGTCCTCACGCCCATCGACCCGCGTCCCTAGGTCGGTGGAGGTTCTCATTCGCCCCATCGCCCTGGGCGACGTCGGACAAGCTTCCTTGGTCGTCCGAGGTGGGTCCCTCACGCCCGAGGTGGAGAACGAAGAGAAGGTCGACGCGTACTGGCAAGCCGTTGAAGAGACCCGCCGACGCCGTGGTGACGTGTTGGTGGCGCAGGTAGCGGGCGAAGTGGTGGGCGTCTGTCAGGTCTTGGTCTTTCCCCACTTTCAACACACTGGGGGGTGGTGCTGTGAACTCGAGAGCGTGCACGTGCGTAGCGACCTGCGTGGTCGGGGCATTGGCGCGAAACTGCTCGCTGCGGCCGAGGCGCTCGCTCGACGAGAGGGGTGCTACCGGATGCAGTTGACCAGTCGCAACGTTCGACTCGACGCGCATCGTTTCTACGAGGCGCAGGGTTTCCAACTGACCAGCCAGGGCTTTAAGAAGTGGCTCTAGTGCGCTTCTCAGCGCACGAACGGGGCTCGTCGCGGGTCCGCCGTGTCGTACAATCGCATCACTGTGAAAAATATGTTCGCCGAGAGCGGCCGCCGTGGCGAACGTTAAACGACTCCCTCAGCACGTGGGCATTATTCCCGACGGCAATCGGCGCTGGGCCCAAGACCAAGGGTACGAAAAACAAGACGGTTATCACTTTGGACTGCAGCCGGGCTTGGAAGTGTACAGCGCCTGTTTGGAGTTGGGAATCAAAGAAATAACTTTTTACGGGTTTACCGTCGACAACACGAAACGCCCCGCGACCCAGATCGACGCGTTTCGAAAAGCGTGCGTCGAAGCCGTGGCGGAGTTGGAAAAGAGGGACGCGGAACTCCTCGTGGTGGGCAACACGCAGTCCGCGCTCTTTCCAAAAGAACTACTGCCCTACACGAAACGAACGAGATTCGGCAAGGGCCGCATCAAGGTCAACTTTCTCGTGAACTACGGCTGGAATTGGGATCTCAACTACTCGTTAAGGAATGGCGACGTGAGCAAAAATGACAATGTCGCCGACGGCATTGCGTCCGCCGAGATCTCGAGAATCGATTTAATTATCCGTTGGGGCGGGGGGCGACGACTCAGTGGCTTTCTGCCCATCCAATCGATTTACGCAGACTTTTACGTCGTCGATGATCTGTGGCCCGATTTTAAGATTGACCAGTTCCACCAAGCGTTGGCGTGGTACCAAGACCAAGACGTGACGCTCGGCGGCTAGAGAGTCCGTCCTCAGGCGTTCTCGCCGGAGCTGGACACCGGATCGACCTCGCGGAGTTCCCCGTCGTCGACGTCAAAGACGAATCCGCGTATCTCCGTGTCGTCGACAAAAGGGCTTGCGCGAAGGACCGCGACGGTGGCGCGAACGTCCTCGTCCACGTCGACGTAGGCGCCCAGTCGAAACGGCGGCTGCACGCCCAGTGCGGTCGTGATCTCTTCCCGCAGGGTCTCTTCGTCCAAGGACTCGAGACCACAACGCGTGTGGTGAATGATCATGACCGCGCGCGTGTCGAGTAGTCGTTGGCTGAGGAGTAGGGAGCGAACGGCGTCGTCGCTCGCGATGCCGCCGGCGTTTCGTATGAGGTGGACCTCACCGAGATCCAGTCCGAGCGCGCCAAAGAGATCGAGCCGAGAGTCCATGCAGGTAAGGACCGCGAGGTGCAACTTTGGAACGGTGGACAGTTCGCGATGCCCGTGGGTCTTAACGTACGAGCGATTGTGCACGAGAAGCTCATCGATAACGCTCACGATGACATCTTAGGAAAGCGACGATTTCTCTTCGCTCGACGTGCTCGCTAGTCGCTACGCTCGCACCAGGAGGTAGCTATGGACAGCATGGAGAGCATTCGAGAAGAACTTCGTCAACCCTCGCTCGATCTTCACGAATTGATTCCCGACGTCATGAAAGCCCACGCGTCGATGTCGTCGGCCGCGATGACCGAGGGCGAACTTTCGGTCGGGGTGAAGGAACTTCTGGCGGTCGTGATCGCGATTACTCGCGAGTGCGACGGCTGCATGGTCGCGCACACTCGTGGGGCCGTGCGCTCGGGCGTCACGCGCCAACAGCTCGGCGAGGCCATTGGCGTCGCGATCTCGATGAACGGGGGACCGGGCACGGTCTGGGGTCCGAGGGCGCTTCGACTTTTCGACGAAGCGTTGGCGGCTCGCCAGGCCTAAAAGCTGTAGGGGAGGCTCTTGATCCCGTTGACGAAACTTGAGGCGAGTTGCGCGGGTGGGCCCGTCGGGTGAATGGTCGGGGCACGCCTCAATAGTTCGCGCCACATGACCGTGATCTCACGACGAGCTAAGTGCGCGCCGAGGCAGAAGTGGGGACCGGGCGCGCCGAAGCCGAAGTGGTCGTTGGGCGTTCGAGCGACGTCAAAGACGTACGGGTCGACGAAGGCGTCCTCGTCGCGATTGGCCGAGTTGTAGAACATGATGACCTTGTCGTCGGTCTTAAAGTCGAAGCCCGAGAGGGTGTAGTCACACGCGAGAGTGCGACGCATCCAAATGACCGGCGTGGCCCAGCGCACGATCTCGTCGGTGGCCGTCTTCGCGAGTCCCTCGAAGTCAACGGTGAGACGCTGTTTTTGCTCGGGGTACTCACCAAAGGCGTGCAGCGCGTGGGCGAGGGCCGTTCGCGTGGTCTCATTGCCCGCGGTCACGAGCAACACGAAGAACGAGGCGAGCTCTTGTTGGGTCAACTTCTCGGATTCAATCTCGGCGTTGACGAGTGCACTCGTGATGTCATCGATCGGTTGATCGACGCGGAACTTGCCGAGCTCTTCCATGATGCCGGTCAACGTCGCGCCGGCTTCGATGAAGGCGATGACCGGGTCGGTCCCCCTGGGAATGAACTCCGAGTCACCGCTCGAGAGAATGATGTTCGAACACTTCAACACAGTCGCGAACTCACTCTCGGGCACGCCCATCATCGAACAGATGATCTCGAGGGGGAAGGGCGCGGCGATATCGGTGACGAAGTCGCCCGTTCCGTGCTCGCGGGCTTGATTAATGAGCTCGCCAGCGACGCGCTCGATGGACTCTTCGACGCCGCGAACGTTTCTTGGATTAAAGGCGTTCGAAACGATTCGTCGCAGACGAGTGTGCTTGGGATTATCCGTTGAAATCATGCCCGAGAAGTACTCGACGATCTCTGGCGGAAAGTCGATCATCGACACGGCCCCGGGTCCGGAGATAAAGACCTCGGGGTGGCGAGAGACCTCCGCGACGTCAGCGTGGCGCGTCAGCGCGAAGTACCCACTGCTCTTGGGGAACTCCAGCGTCGAGAACTCCAGAACGGGCTCGTCGTAGTGGCCAATGGGGAGTTCGCGGCGCAGGAGGCGAAAAGCCGCTTCTCGTTCGCTCCAGGGTCGTCGCCAGAACTCCGTGGCCGACAAGTCGATTTCGTGGACCCCGAGGGTCGGCTCAGAATGAAACACGGACTTGATCGTAGTGAGTAGACCCCTACCGGCACGGCACCACGATTTCACGGCAGACTGGAGGAGTGGAACTCACCGATCAAGAACGAGCCAGTCGTCTGTCAGCGCTGAACGCGCTGATGGATCTGATGCGCCCCTCGGTGCAGGCTGACGGCGGCGACCTGGTTCTTCTTCGCTGTGACGTTGAAACGGGCGTGGTCGAGGTGCAACTCCAAGGCGCGTGTTCGAGCTGTGCGATCTCTACCGACACCATCCAAGGCGGCGTGACGAGAATTCTCATGGATCGCCTGTCCTGGGTAAGCGAAGTGATCGGGGGAGTCGACGAGACGATGGACCCCGAGGACTCGTCGCTACTCGGCACGGGCGCGTACGTTCCGCGTTACCGCTCGCTCTAAGTCCGAGCCCTCGCTACATCGCGCCGGGTAACTCGACGCCCGTGAGTTGCTCCGCCAGTTTCCACAGGCGTTCGCCGAGGTTGGCCTTACGCGCACTCCTGGGTACTCGAACGATGGTCGTTGGGCCGACGAGACCGAAGAATCTGCTCGGACCGTAGTAGGCGCCACTTACGGCTTCCGGGCTCGCCGCGGCGTAGAGGAGCGGTTCGGAACCCTGTTCCACGCCCTGAGACGGTAAGAACGTCGCTTGACCCATCCACTGGCGCCGGGGTCTGTCCCGGCCGAGCGAGGCGCCCGCGCTCAGGAGATTCGTGCGCGTGAAGCCCGGGTGCGCGGCGTTACTGATGAGATCCCAGTTGCGTTCGCGGGCAATCGACGACAGTTGCAGAGCGAAGAGCAGATCGGCGAGTTTGGACTGGGCGTACGCAAAAAAGGGACTGTAACGACGCCGCCACTGGGAGTCGTTGAAGCGAATGCTGCCCACGGTCGCGACGTTGCTACTCATGGTGGTGACGCGTGACTCGTTCGCGGCGAGCAGCAGTGGCATCAGGCGAAGCGTCAGGGCGAAGGGCCCGAGGAAGTTGGTGCCCATCTGCAACTCGAAGCCGTCGACCGTTTCAAAGCGCTTGGGTGGCGTCATGACGCCCGCGTTGTTGACCAGCAGGTTCAGCGGCCGTTTCTCGCTGAGGAGGGCGTCGGCGAAGGTCTTCACCGACGAGAGATCGGCCAAGTCGAGCATCCGGACCTCGAGTTGGGCGTCGGGTTGTTGGGCGACAATTTCCTCGCGGGCCGCTTCGCCCTTTTCCTTCGTTCGAACGGTCATGATGACGAGCGCTCCCGCGCCGGCCAGTCGACGGGCCGTCTCTTTGCCCGTGCCGCTGTTGGCGCCGGTGACGACTGCGATTTTGTCCAGTTGCGTTGGAACTTTGTACACGACACCTTCTTTACGAGGTAGCTCGCGAGGTCGTCTCGCCGGGTGGTTTGAGCGTAACGTTCTCGTTGGGTCTTGCGACCTTGGCCGTCACGTTCGCGGGCGTGTGTGGTATTATTTAGTTAGGTGAACTAATGAATATAACTACCAACGAAACCGCCGCTCGACTGCGCCGAGCGATCACGCGAATGAATCGAAAGCTGCGCTACTCGGCGCTGACCGGCGTGTCGCCCGCGCAGGCGTCGATGCTGGCCTCGATTGACAAGCTCGAAAGTCCCTCACTCGGAGATCTCGCCATCGCCGAGCAGGTCCAACCGCCGTCGATAACGAAACTGGTGAAGGGCATGGAGCAACTTGACCTCATTCACACCGTCGCCGACCCCTTGGATCGGCGCTGCAGGCGCGTTCGTCTGACGCCGCTGGGTCGAAAAGAACTCAACGCGATTCGCCAGCGAAAGACCGAGTTCCTCGAACGCAAACTTCTCGCTCTTTCGCTCGGCGATCAGCGCAAGGCCGAAGAGTTGGTGTCGTTTCTCGAAGTGCTGTTGGAGGACGAGTGAGCAGAAGAGAGCGAGGAGCCTCGCGCACGTTCGCGGCCCTCAAGGTTCGTAACTTTCGCCTGTACTCCATTGGCCAGCTGATCTCGGTGTCGGGCACGTGGATGCAGTCACTGGCCCAAGGTTGGTTGGTGCTGCAGATCACCGGGTCGTCGGTGGACCTGGGAATCGCGGTGGCGCTGCAGTACGTGCCCATGTTGATTCTCGGGCCGTACGGCGGCCTCGTCGCCGACCGTCGCGAGAAGCGCCACATCTTGTACTTCACCCAGACCTCGGCCGGCCTTCTGGCGCTCTTGCTCGGAATTCTCGTCAGCACCCACCACGTGCAGGTGTTGACCGTGTACGCCATCGCCTTTGGTCTCGGCATCGTCAATCTCTTTGACGTACCCGCGCGTCAGGCCTTCGTGCAAGAGATGGTGGGGCGTGACCTCATCGCCAACGCCGTGAGTCTCAACTCGGTTTTGATGAACGCTGGTCGTCTCATTGGTCCCGGTGTCGCGGCGGGATTCATTGCGTTCTTAGGCACTGCGGCGTGTTTCTACGCCAACGCCGGTTCCTTCGTCGCGGTACTCGTCGCGTTGCTCTTGATGCGCCACGCCGAGTTCTTGCCGATGCGTACCGTCGCGCGCGAGAAGGGCCAACTTCGACTCGGACTCAAGTACGCCTTTAGCAATCCCTTGTTGCGTAACGTCATCATCGCCGTCGCGGTGGTGGGAACTTTTGCCTACAACTTCACCGTCACGTTGCCGCTACTCTCTCGCACGACCTTTCACGAACACTCGGCCGCGCACTACGGCATCTTCATGGGCGCGATGGGTCTGGGTGCCGTCGTGGGCGGGCTGATGGTGGCGCGGCGTTCGCGTCCGACGCCCAAGATGCTGGCCCTTTTGATGTTGGGCTTTGGACTCTCCATGAGTCTGGCGGCCTTCGCGCCGACGGTGACACTGGCCGAGATCGCGATGATTCCCACGGGCGCTCTTTCCATTGCCTTGATCGCCACGGCCAACTCCCTGTTGCAGTTGAACTCGAGTGAGCACATGCGCGGGCGCGTGATGAGTCTCTACAGCATTGCGTTCTTGGGCACCACGCCGATTGGGGCGCCGCTCGTGGGTCTCGTGGTGTCGTGGTCGAATCCTCGACTGGGCATCTTCATGGGCGCGGCCTTTGCGGTGTTGACGGGCGTTGGACTGCTCGTGCAACAGCGTCAGCACCAGCGCAGCGTGAAGGTTCTTCAGTCCGCCTAGGCGTTTTGTACTTTGGGTTCCTTCGGTAGGCCGAGCGCTCGCTCGCCAATGATGTTGCGCTGAATCTCCGCCGTGCCACCCCAAATGGTTTCGGATCTCGAGAAGAAGAACTGGGCCTGAAGGTCCGAAACGGGGTAGTCGGCTCGACCGCGACGCAGTGCGCCCGAGGGTCCATCGACTGGCCCCTTCCCGGTAAGGATCTGCGCCTCCATGCCGAGAATGTTCATCGCGAGTTCCATGGACGAGCGGTGCGCCTCGGACCAGAACATCTTGTTGCAGGCGCCGAGCAGGGCCGCGTTATGCGTGTTGTTCAGCGCGTCGGTGAGCGAGCGGTAGCCGTTTATCTCCATGATTTTCACCTTCGACCAGGCCTTCACCAACGCGTCGCGCACGAGCGCGTCGTCGTTCTTGTTCACGCGCGTCGTCTCTTTGACAATAAGTTCCCACTCTTTTAAGAAGCGGCGATATCCCGTCGTCGACGACGAGCCGCGCTCGAAGCCCAGCGTCGTCATGGCGACCTTCCATCCGTTGTTGACGCCACCGACGACGTTGTTCTTCGGACAGCGCGCGTTGGTGAAAAAGACCTCGTTGAACTCGCCCGAGCCGTCGACTTGCGTAATGGGGCGAACGTCGACACCCTCTTGGTGCATCGGCACGAGGTGGTAACTGATGCCCGCGTGCTGGGGGGCGTGGGGGTCGGTGCGCGTCAGCAGGAACACGTAGTCGGCGTGTTGGGCCTGGGTCGTCCACACTTTTTGTCCGTTGATGACCCACTCGTCACCGTCGAGCACGGCCGACGTCTTAAGGCTCGCCAAGTCAGAACCCGAGTTGGGCTCAGAAAATCCCTGGCACCAGGCGATGGAACCGTGCAGGATGCCCGGGATGAACTCTTTTTTCTGCTCATCGGTGCCCCACTGGAGGATCGTCGGGCCCACCAACGTGTCGCCAAAGAAGTCGGCGCGCATGGGCGTGTTGGCCTTGGCGAACTCTTCGTTCAAGACCACTTGCTCCATGAGCGTGAGTCCCTTGCCGCCGTACTCCACGGGCCAGCCAGCGCAGATCCACCCGCCGGCGAAGAGCTTCTCAGTCCAGGTCTCGTTGAAGTGCAGGCGCTCTTCGCCACTCATCGAAAAGCCCGGTTCGAACCAGCCCGGGGGCAGGTTCTCTTCGAGCCAGGCGTGAATCTCCTTGCGAAACGACTCGGCTTCAGCGGGGTAGTTCAGATCCATAGTTCGAAGCGTACTCAATGCGTTAACCGCACTTTTGGGGCATTTGTGCCCTCGCGCGAATTGGGCGAGAATAGTAGACCCCAACAATTTTGAAAGTAGCCTCTTGTCTCGCTCGCTCGCTCAAACCGTCGCCGACACGAAGGCCTCGTGGGCGCTCAGTCGCGCGATCGCGTTGCCCGAACACGTCGCGGCGAAGCCGGCCGAGCTCGGCAAGTTCCGCGTGGCCTTTTTGCTCTACCGAGGCAACCCGCGTTGCGGTGGCCAGGGGGTGTACACCCGTCACCTGACTCGTGAGCTCGTGGCCCTGGGCCATAGCGTCGAGGTCTTCTCCGGTCCGCCCTGGCCCGAACTCGACGAGGGCGTTGGCTTCACGGCGGTGCGCGGGCTCGACCTCTACCGCGACCCCGATCCCTTTAGGATTCCCGCGCTTTCGGAGTTCACGTCGCTCGCCGACGTCTCGGAGTTCGCCGTCATGATGAGCGCCGGCTTTGGCGAACCGCTCGCGTACTCAATGCGCATTGAGAAGATCTTGGCCTCTCGCCGGGGCGACTTTGACATCATTCACGACGACCAGTGCATGGGCCCGGGCATCTTGAAGTTGCACCGCCGGGGCTGGCCACTGCTCGAAACGTTGCACCATCCCATCACGGTGGACCGCTCGATCGCGCTCGATCACGCCGAAACTCGTTGGCAGCGCTTCACGACGCGCCGATGGTTCGGCTTTCTTCGCACGCAGGTGCGCGTCGTGAAACAACTACCGGCGGTTTTGACGGTGTCGCACAACTCCAAGATCGACATCAACGCCCAGATGGGCGTGGCGCTCGGTCGTCTCACCGTCGTACCGGTGGGCGTCGATCACGAGGTCTTCAAGCCCTACGACGACGTCGTGAAGAAGAAGGGGCGCCTCATGGTGACGTCCAGCAGCGACGTGCCCATGAAGGGACTCGTGCCGCTGCTCGAGGCGATCGCGAAGTTGCGCGTGGAACGCGACATCGACCTGATCGTCATTGGTCAGCCCCAGGCCAGGGGTCGGGTCGCCCTCGCCATGGAGCGTCTGGGACTTACCGACATCGTCACCACCATCACCGGGGTCAGCGACGAAGAGCTCGCGCGGCTCTACGGTGAGGCCGAAGTGGCCATCGTGCCCAGCCTCTACGAAGGTTTTTCGCTGCCCGCGATCGAGGCGATGAGTTGTGGCGTGCCGGTCGTGGCGACGACGGGCGGCGCCCTGCCCGAAGTCGTGGGCACGAGCGGCAAGACCGGGCTGTTGGTCCAGCCGAACGATCCCGACGCGTTGGTCGCGGCGATTGGCCAACTGCTCGACGACGCTGCGCTGCGCGAGCGCTTAGGCGCCAACGGTCGTCAACGCGTGATCGAGCGCTTCACGTGGCAGGTGACGGCCCGAGGCACGGCGGCCTGTTACGACGCCATCTTGAAGGGCCGCCCACTACCGGACTCGGTGATCTTTGACTGATGCTGACGGCTAAGTACGACGAACTCGGTCTCAAGACCGGCGACAAAGTGCTCGACCTCGGCTGTGGCTTCGGTCGTCACGCCTTCGAAGCGGCGCGCCGCGGCGCGAGTGTCGTGGCGCTGGACGCCGGACGCGACGAGGTCGAAGGCGTCGCCGCGACGTTCGCCGCGATGGTCGAGGTGGGCGAGTTAGCGCCGGGATCCCTGCACGCCAACGTTGTGCAGGGTGACGCGTTGCATCTTCCTTTCCCCGACGGAACGTTCGATCGGGTGATCTGCTCGGAAGTACTCGAACATCTTCCCGACGACGTCGCGGCGATGCGAGAGCTGGCGCGCGTCCTTCGCCCCGGCGGCACGATGGCCATCACCGTCCCGCGCTTCGGCCCGGAGTTGATTAACTGGGCGCTCTCGGATGAGTATCACAACGTGCCCGGCGGACACATTCGCATCTATCGCCGCTCGGTACTCAACGAACGACTGGCTTCGACGGGTCTCGTCGTCACCGGACACCACTACGCGCACGGGCTCCACAGTCCCTACTGGTGGTTGAAGTGCTTCGTGGGTACGACCAACGATGAACACAAACTCGTAAAGCGCTATCACCAACTCCTGGTGTGGGAGATCATGAAAAAGCCCCGCGTGACGCGCTACGCCGAGCGGGTGCTCTCGCCGGTCATGGGCAAGTCCATTGTTGTCTACCTGCGCAAGCCCCAATGAGTTCGACGACGAGTTCACTGGGCGGAGTGCCCGGGGTCATTTCGAGTGAAGAGTTAGCGAAGACGGGCGACTACTTGGCGTCGCTGCAACTCACGAGCGGGCAGATTCCCTGGTTCGCTGGGGGCCACAGTGATCCGTGGAATCACGTCGAAGTCGCGATGGCCCTCACCATCAGTGGCTTCACGCGCGAAGCGCGCGCGGCCTATCGCTGGCTCGAAGCGACCCAGCTCGGCGACGGGAGTTGGTTCAACTACTACGTGGGCACCCGGGTGAAGGACGCACGCCTCGACACGAACGTCTGCGCCTACGTGGCGGCCGGTCTCTATCACTACGTTCGCGCGACCGGCGACGTCGACTTCGCACGCGAACTGTGGCCGGTGGTCGAGCGCGCGCTGGAGTTCGTGCTCCGTTGGCAACTGCGTGACGGCACGATTCGCTGGTCCCTCGACGCCCAAGGTCGACCCGAGCCCTACGCGCTGTTGACGGGATCGTCGTCGATCTACCACGCGCTGTGCTGTGGCGTCGCGCTCGCCGAGCGTCTCGATACGTCCAAGCTCGAGTGGGAGCTCGCGGCCGGTCGACTCGGTCACGCGGTGGCTCACCACCCGGGCGCCTTCGCGCCGAAGAACGAATTCGCGATGGACTGGTACTACCCGATTTTCTCCGGCGCGCTTCGCGGAGTCGCCGGGGAGAAACGAATCGACGACGGTTGGGAACGCCACGTGATGGAGGGGCTGGGTGTTCGTTGCGTGTCAACGAACGACTGGGTGACGGCCGCGGAAACAGCCGAGTGCGTACTCGCGCTTGACGCGCTCGGTCTCACCACTCAGGCGCTCGATCTCTTTGGTTGCACCCGGCTTCATCGCCGTGACGACGGCGCGTACTGGACGGGGATTGCCTACCCCGATCGCGTCACCTTTCCCGATCGTGAGACCACGTCCTACACCGCCGCGGCCATTCTCTTAGCCGCGGACGCGCTCAGCTCGTCGTCGAACGCGGCCGGCATCTTTCGCCACGACGAACTGCCCACGCCGCTCGACCTCGCCGAGCCGGGCTGTCCTCTTGATCACTAGACGACCCGAGTGAGAACGCGCAGCGATCCCTCGCTGGCGCGTTCAACGAACGCTCCACTGTCGAGCGCGCCGAGATAGATCTCGTAGGGCGCCTGTCCGCCGTCATGGGGATCGGCGAAGACGTCGTGGATCAGCAGCAGTCCCTCAAGAACGATCTTCGGTGACCAGGACTCGTAGTCGGCCCACGCCACGTCGGGTGCGTGGCCCCCGTCGATAAAGACGAGATTCAACGGCTGAGCGAAGTGCCGCGCGACGATCGTGGAGTGTCCGACGAGTCCTACGACGGTCTCTTCGAGTCGCGCCGTCGCGATGGTTCGCTGCCAGGTCGGCAAGGTGTTGAGCCGTCCGTCGACGGGGTCAACGAGGGAAGGGTCGAAGTGCACCCAACCGTCCTGGTTCTCCTCGCTGCCGTGGTGGTGATCGAGGGAGTAGAGCACGCTGTTCGTGGCTTCGGCCGCGGCGCCGAGGTAGAGCGTGGACTTTCCGCACCACGCGCCCACTTCAAGCCACGTACCTTCGGGCACGCGACGGCCGTAGGCGTGCGCGAACTCGTAGAGCGCGAGGCCCTCACTTGGGGGCATGAAGCCCTGAGCGCGCTCGGCCAAGTCCAAGAGTTCGTCGCGTCGACTCACGAGGTGGCGAGTGAGATCAAGGTGTAGAGACCCAACCCGGCGAAGATGAGTCCACCGGCGAGTCGAATCCACTTGAGCGGCACGACACGCTGCAGCTGTTGGCCGCCGTACGCGCCAATGAATGAGACACTGATCATCGCGAGCGAGCCCGCGAGAAAGACTTCGAGGGGTTGATGGGTCTTCACGGTGAAGTTCGCCGCCTGAATCTGGGTGAGGTCGCCGAATTCGGCGATGAAAATGACACCAAAGGCGGTCACGATCTCTCTAAGTCGCGTGGAGGCGTGCTCGGCCATCGCCTCGTGACTGCCCGTCTCTTCGGCTTTGGACTCGCGCGACAGCAGCAGGTACGCCGCGCCCCCTAAGAAGAGCAGGCCGACGATGAGGTCCTTCACGTGCGCCGGCAGGAGCGTCAGAAGTCCACCGGCTCCGACCGCGATACCCATCTGCACGACGAAACCGCTCGACGCGCCAATCACGATCGACGAGGGCCGCGCGCGCGTACTCATCACGATCGTCGCGATCATGGTCTTGTCGGGCAACTCGAGCAGGAACATCAGGGCGAAGATGCCGAGAAACGCCCCGACGTTCACCGCGCGGTCTTAGAACTGTTGGCGCATTGCCGCCGCGAAGACGAGACCGACGCGCATGCGTTCGAGATCTTGTTCGATCGTGCGCTGCCCACCAAAGACGGGGTGCGACGTGTGGAACGCTTCGACGGTGTCGGCGAGGGCTTCGTCCTTGATGAACGTGGGAACGCCGAGGGCCAGACGCGAGTGCGAGTTCTGGGGGAAGCGCGCCATGGCGTCATCCCAACGGCTGGTGAAGTACTTCCACACGGTGGGACCGCTGACGGCGTTGCGCGAGAGGAGTGCCAAAACGATCGCGGCATCTTGATTGCGGAACTCGCTGAAGCACTTCTCCGCCGCGTCGAGAGCGACACGCTCATCGGGGAACTCGGGGATGCCGCGCCACAGGTAACGTTGCGCGTCCTGGGGTGTCGCGGCGTGACGGTAGCGCTCGAGGAAGGTCTCGTAGTCGCCGGGACGGTTCTGGCGAGCCACGATGCGAAGCATCGCGTTCGCGAGGTTGCCGTCGAGGTTGTTGGCTTCAAATCGTCTGACCGCTTCGGCTTTGATGGATTCGTCGCCGCCAATGGTGCCAAGCACGCTGAGCACGATCGCTCGGACCTGGGGCGTGAGCTCGCCTTCACCCGGCGTGGCGTCCCAACCGAGGCGGGCGAACTGCGGGTCGAAGAGTTCGCGCACGCTCTTGACGAATCCCTCACGCTGATCAGCGTCGAGCGCGCGGTCAACGTAGTCCACCGCACTGGCGACGCTTCCCCAGGGGGTCGGCTCATCCTGGTCCCCGAGTCCTTGGGCCATCGCGAGAAAGTCCTTCCAAACAATCTGACCGGCGAAGAGCGAGGCCCATCCGTCGGCGATGAACGTCGCGCGTTCGAGCTCTTCGAGATCGCCAATGTGTTCCGCGATGGCCGCCAGTTCGGCGTGGCCGTAGCGCGAACGAAAGACCCCTGAGCCACCCGCGTTCAAGACCACGGGTGGGGCGTCGCTCACGCTCAAAGGCTTGTCGACCAGGAGATGACGACTGGGCTCGCCCCCACCGAGTGAACGCGTCAGCACCGGTACCATCCACGACGAGCCGATGGCGCTCGGACCCTTCGCCTTTCCGTAGGCGAAGGGTTGCTGGGTGAGTTCGCCGTTGGTCAGCGTCACGAGCGGGTGACCGCCCTGGAGAATCCACGTGTTCATCACGTCGCGAACGGGTTGCTTCGAGATCTCTTCGAGGGCGTCCCACAGGTCGCTCGTGACGGTGTTGGCGTAGCTGTGCTTGGTCAAGTAGTGCCGGATGCCGTCGCGGAACGTGTCCGCGCCCAGGTACTGCTCGAGCATGCGAAGGACCGATCCGCCCTTTTCGTAGGTGAGCAGGTCAAACATGCCGCGCGTGTCGTCGGGCGAAACGACTTCATACTCAATGGGTCGCGTGGAGTGCAGACCGTCAATCTGGAGCGCGGCGTCGCGGTCGACGCCAAAGCTGACCCACATCTTCCACTGGGGACGGAATTCGTTCGTACAGAGTATCTGCATGAACGTGGCGAAGGCTTCGTTGAGCCAGATCCCCTCCCACCACTCCATCGTGACGAGGTCGCCGAACCACATGTGGGCGATCTCGTGGGCGACGACTTCGGCGATTCGCTGCATCTCGGCGAGCGACGCTTTGGCGGGGTCGACGAGGAGGTCCGCGAGTCGATACGTGATGCAGCCCAAGTTCTCCATCGCGCCAGCGGCGAAGTCAGGAATGGCGACCATGTCGAGTTTGTCGCCCGGATAGTCAATGTTGAAGTACTTCGCAAAAAAGCGCAGGGCGAAGGCACCTGACTCCAAGGCGAGTTCGGTGAGGTGACCACTGCCGACGGGATAGACCACGCGAAGCGGCACGCCGTCGACGTCGACCGTCGCGGTCTCTTCGAAGGGACCAACGATGAAGGCGACCAAGTACGTGGACATCTTCATGGTCGGCTCGAAGCTCACGGTGCGCTGTCCGTTGCCGAGATCCGTGTCCGTGCGAACGGGCGAGTTCGAGTACGTCGCGAGGTGGCTCGGGATCGTCAGATTGATCTGGTAGGTCGCCTTGAAGGCCGGCTCGTCCCAGCACGGAAAGGCACGTCGGGCGTCGGTGTTTTCGAACTGCGTCGTGGCAATGGCGTGGCTGACGCCCTGGTCGTCGGTAAAGGTTGAACGGTAGAAGCCGTGCAACTGGTCGTTCAAGATCCCGTCGAAGGCAATTTCCACGACGGCCGGGCCCACGGGAAGATCGCGGTCGAAGACGAACGTCGCCGTTTCGTACGTCTCGTCGAGGTGATGTTCCTGCGAGCGGTAACTCGTGCCGTCGGCGCTTATCGTGGCGGCACCGAGTTCGAGTTCCACGGCGTGCAGGGTCAACTCACTGATGGTTTCGTCGATCATGACGTCAATTTCGACGCGTCCCGAAAAGGTAAAGGCCTCGAGATCGGGGGTGAGAAAGACCCGATAAGCCGCGGGAACGACACTTCGGGCGAGACGATAGGGGTTGGCAGATGAGCTCATTACTCGATACCCTAGAGCCAAATCTTCTACGCTCGCTAAGTGACTACTCCGCCGACGCCGGTTTCGCTGCGCATGAAACCCGGTCCCCATCGCCTCGCGGTCACCGGCATTGGCAACGCCATGCTCGACATCATCTCCCAAGACCAACACGGGGCCTATCGCACACTGGGTCTTGTGAAAGCCGCAATGTCCCTCATTGACGAGGACCAGCTCAAGGTCTTCTACAACGCCATGGGTCCGACCATCCAGATGTCGGGGGGATCGGTCGCGAACTCGATCGCGGGCGTGGCCGCGCTCGGAGGAACGTGTGGCTACATCGGCAAGGTCGCCAACGACGAGTTCGGTGATCGCTTCCGCCACGACCTACTCGCGATGGGCGTCGAACTCGATCTCACCGTCGCGAAGGCTGACGAGGGCGCGACTGGACGCTGTCACGTCTTTATTACCCCCGACGCGCAGCGCACCATGGCGACGTACCTGGGCGCCTCCAACCAGCTGAATGCCAGCGATATCAGAGAAGACCTGATCGCGCGCTCGGAGATCACGTACGTCGAGGGCTACCTCTTTGACCTGCCGCCCGCGAAAGAGTCGATTCGAAAGGTCGTCAACTTCGCGCACGACTACGACTCGATGGTCGCGCTCTCGTTGTCCGACATGTTCTGCGTCGATCGCCATCGTCGGGACTTCCTCGATCTCGTGACCACTGATATCGACGTCCTCCTCGCGAACGAAACCGAGATCCTTTCACTCTTTCAGTTCGAACATCTCGAACAGGCCTTCGGCGCGCTCGAAGAGATTGGCGTGCTCGCGGTCGTCACGCGCGGACCGCTCGGGGCGGACGTCGCCACGGTGTCGGGCGTCGTGAGCGTGCCCGCAGTCGAGGTCGAACACGTCGTCGATCAAAACGGAGCCGGCGATATGTTCGCGTCGGGATTTCTCTACGGACTCGCGCTCGGCGCCGATCCCGTGGAAGCGGCGGAACTTGGTTCGCTCTGCGCGGGCGAGATCATTACCCACCTCGGCGCTCGACCAGAGACCGATCTCGAAGAGCTCGGCATTGAAGCGGGTCTGCTGTAGCTCAGATACCTTGCGCGTCGAGGATCGCGTCGAGTTCCTTCGTGCGCACGGTTTCCCACTTCACCCACATCACCGCCATGGGAATGCAGGCGAGCAACATCAACGCGTCACCACCGATCCACATAATGGCGCCGCCCAACTTGATGTTGGAAAGTTGCCACGCGGTGCTCGAGCCGGTGGGCGCCAAGGCCCGGTAGGACGAAAAGGGAATCCTCGACTCCATCGACAAAACGAGGCCGGTGAAGGTGTCGACGGGAACCGCGGCCATCACGTAGACCAGGCGAAGACCGGGATGAAGTTTGTAACCTCGTTCCAGCCCGAACGCCACTCGAAAGAACAGGTAGCCCACCACGAGGAAGGCGACGTGTTCGAGGTCATGCAGCCACTCGTGCCGCAGCATGACGTTCATGAATCCCGTTAGGTGCGCAAAGGGAATGAAGACGCAGTAGAGCGCGAAGGCGAAGAGCGGGTGGGTGACGCCGGCCATGAAGCGGCTGTCGAGCCACCGGCGAATCGTCGCGTTGCCGGATTGGTACGCGAGGTCGAGGGGCGCACTCAAGGCGAAGAGGGGAGCGGCCACCATAATCAACAAAAGATGTTGAATCATGTGGTCACTGAAGTACTCCTGGTCGAATACCCCAATGAACGACTGGGTGGCGATGAAGGTGACGAGTAGTCCCGAGGCGAAACAGACCGAGCGATTGCGCGGCCACGACGTGGCACGCGAAACGCCGCGCGCGTACAGGGAGCCAGCAATTAGCAGAAGAAGGATCGCCACTACACTCAAGTTCCACTGATTGAGATGATGCCAAGAAAACGGTGGATTCATCAACGCCGGCACCGTTCCATCTTACGACGCTTGATTAAGGAGAAAATCGGCTCAGTAGGATGGACCAGTGCGCTCCAAGTATTTTTCTCCTCGAGCAATCGCCTTGCACTTGGCTGTCATCTTGTGGGTGACGTTCTCAGCGGCGGCGGCGTGGTGGCAGCTCGGCCGCGCGGTTCAGGGCAACTCGTTGAGCTTTCTCTACTCCATCGAGTGGCCCGTCATCGCCGTGCTGGGCGTGCTCGGATGGTACGCGTTGTTGAACATGGAAAAAGCGACCGAAGAGCAAGAGCAGACTCGCCTCGAGTACGAAGAGAGTATGCGGGCCCAGGCCCTCGCTGCGAGAGCCGCGAGTGAGCAGGAGGATCCCACCCTCGCGGCGTACAACGACCACTTGGCGAAACTATCCCACGTACCAAAAAAGCGCCTCTGGGGCCACTAGTGAACGCCACGTTCCGGCGCTATCGCGCGATGTCCTTCGTGACGGGCACCACGCTCCTCATTCTCTTCGTCACCCTGTTTCTGCACACCGTGGACTTGACCTTTTGGAAGCAGATCCATCTCTTCGTCGACGTCGTGGGCATTGGACACGGCATTGTGCTCTATCCGATCTACATGATCATGTGCTTCAATCTCGTGATGAAGTTCCGCCTCAACGCGGCCTATCTCGCCCTGATGCTCTTCGCGGGATTCGTGCCCGGTCTCGCTTTTTACTTAGAACACGTCATGCGCGTCAAGCTCTATCCCCGGGGCCTGCCCGCGAAATGAGCCAGTGGACCGCGCGCCGGGTCATCGCCTTCGCGCACCAGGGCGGTTCCTTCGAAGGACCTTCGTCGACGTTGGCCGCGATCGACCACGCGCTTAGCGTGGGGGCGAGCGCGATTGAGCTCGACGTGCACGCGACCAAGGACCGCCGCCTCGTGGTCTGTCACGACGACTCCGTCGATCGCACGACGAATCATCACGGCGAGATCGCCACGCTCACGCTCGCCGAACTTTACGAGATGGACAACGCCCACTGGTGGATCAGCGGCGACGTCGTGACACCGGGACGAGAGGCGAACGAGTATCTTCTACGAGGCCGCGCTCCGAGTGATCGGCGTTACGCCGTCGCGACGCTCGAAGAGGTCGCGGCGGCGTTTCCGGGCGTGCTCTTGAACCTCGATATCAAGCGCACGAGTCCCGACGTCGAGCCCTACGAGTCGTTGCTCGGCGACGAACTGCAGCGCCTCGAGATCACGGACTCGGTGATCGTGGCGTCCTTTCACGACGAGGCCATCCAGCGTTTTCGTTCACTGGCCCCGGGCGTCGCGACGTCGGCGGCCACCAACGAAACCGCGACGTTCTACTTCTCCCATCTCGAGGGAACTCCCGTCGTGGCGCCGGTCAGCGCCTTTCAAGTCCCCGCCACCTTCGCCAACGTGGACGTGGTGACCGAGTCATTCGTCGAAGCGGCCCACGAGGCGGGCGTGGCCGTGCACGTGTGGACGATCAACGACGTCGAGGAGATGGCGCGCCTGGTGGACCTGGGCGTCGACGGACTGGTGAGTGATCGACCCACGCCACTGGCCGCTCTGTTGAAAGAACGAGGCTGCGCGTGGGACGGAAAACTAGGTTGAGGCCTTAGCCGCGACCGCAGTTCGGCCGTTTGCCGTGGTTGGCCTTCTTCTTAGCGCGTAGTTTGCGCTTCACGGTCCGCTTTGACATAGGTGACAATGTTACTAGGTAGAGCGTGTCGCGAGCCAAACGAGGAAATCAACGTGGATGAGGTGAAGGCTGGCCAGTTGGTCCTCGTCGCGACGCCGCTCGGAAATCTCGGTGATCTCTCTCGTCGAGCGCTCGAACTCTTCGCCGCGGCGGACGTTATTTACTGCGAAGACACGCGTCACTCGAGAGTGCTCTTCAGCGCTCAGGACATTCCTACGGGCGGCCGACTCCGCTCGTTGCACGAACACAACGAAGCGGCCGAGTGTGCCCAGATCGTCGCGCGGATTCGCGTGGGTGAGTTGGTGGTCCTCATCAGTGACGCGGGAACACCGGGGATCTCTGACCCCGGCAGTCGCGTCGTGGCGGCCGTGGTCGACGCTGGTCTTGTCGTGACCACCGCTCCCGGTCCGTCGGCCGTCATCGCCGCACTGAGCATTAGCGGTCTTCCCACCGAGCGTTTTGTTATGGAGGGCTTCCTCTCTCGCAAGTCGAGCGAGCGGATCACGAGTTACGAGCAGTGGGCGCGCGAAGAACGAACCATTGTGTTCTACGAGTCGCCCCAGCGATTAAAGGCCGTCTTACACGAACTCGCGGCGCTCTTTCCAACTCGACGAGTGGCGATAGCGCGTGAGATGACCAAACTCTACGAGGAGGTCGTTCGCGGCACGCTCGTGGACGTGGCCGAAGTGATGAACCAACGCGACGTCAAGGGTGAGATCGTCGTCGTGCTCGACGGCGTGTCCCTCATGCCCGACGTCGGCGCCGTCGTCGTGCGCGAGGCGCTCGTCGAACAGTTCAGCGTCGGCGCGTCCACGCGCGACGCCGTTGACTACGTCGCGGAAGTGTTGGGCGTCGCACGACGCGAGGTGTACCAACTCGCCCTTGAGATACGAAGAGACGAGCCGCGCTAGCTCACTAACCTCTATCCATGGGCCGTTTCTACATCACCACTCCCATCTACTACGCGAACGACGCGCCCCACGTGGGCTCCGCCTACACGACGGTGAACGCCGACGCCCTCGCTCGGTGGCACCGCCTCGCGGGCGACGACGTTAAATTTCTCACCGGCACCGACGAGCACGGCCAAAAGATGGCCGACGCCGCGGCGAAGAAGGGGTTTGCCCCCAAGGAGTGGACTGATCAGGTGTCCGAGCGCTTCCGTGAGGCCTGGGCCGTTCTCAACATCAGTTACGACGACTTCATTCGAACGACCGAACCTCGCCACTACTCGACCGTGCAGAAGTTCCTCTCGGTCATCTACGAGAACGGCTACATCTACAAGGACGTCTACAAGGGCCTCTACTGCGTGAGTTGCGAGGACTACTACACGATCGAGGTCAGTGACAACGGTAAGTGTCCCATTCACCACAGCCCCCTAACCGAGATGGAAGAAGAGAACTGGTTCTTTCGTCTGAGCGCCTTCGAAGATCGCCTCCTCGAGTACTACGCCGATCACCCGGGTTTCGTGACTCCCGAAACCAAGCGCAATGAGGCTCACGCGTTCATCAAGGGCGGGCTGCGCGACATTTCCATCACGCGAACGTCCATCTCCTGGGGCGTGCCCGTGCCCTGGGACGAGCGCCACGTCTTTTACGTCTGGTACGACGCCCTCATCAACTACCTGACGGCCATTGGTTACGGCCGCGACGACGACGAAGTGGCGAACTGGTGGCCATACTCGAATCACTTGATCGGCAAGGAGATTCTTCGTTTTCACTGCGTATGGTGGCCGGCGATGTGCATGGCGGCGGATCTCGAGCCCGTGCACCACGTCCACGTCAACGGCTGGCTCCTGGTGGGCGGGGAGAAGCTCGGCAAAACCATGGCCGCCGAGGGCGCCGTGAAGGTCACCGACATCGAGCCCATCGCGCTCGCGAGGGAGTTCGGCGTCGATCCACTTCGCTACTACCTGTTGCGAGAAACGGCGCTCGGCAACGACGGTGAGTTCTCCCTCGAAGGCGTCGTCGCTCGCTACAACACCGACCTAGCGAATAATCTGGGCAACCTTGTCGCGCGCGTCACCACCGTCGTCGCTTCGAAGTGTGCCGGCGTCGGGCCCGCGTCAAAGAGTGAATCGTCGCTTCGCGCTGACGCCGAGGTCGCGATCAACGCGGCCCGCGAAGCGTGGGAGGTCTTCGCACCCCAACGGGCCCTCGAAGTGACCTGGGATCTCATCGGCGCGACCAACGCGTACTTGGAACTGCACGCGCCGTGGAAGATGGAGCCGGGTGCCGCGCTCAACGCCGTCATGGGCGACGCCCTGGAAGCCATACGGCTCGTGGCCATTCTCGTGTCGCCGGCCATGCCGGGCGTCGCCGAGGAGATTTGGCGACGAATTGGCCTTACGGGGTCGCCGGCCGCGGCGCCCCTTTCCAAGTCGGCCACCTGGGGTCAGTACGTGGGCGGGAGCGTCGTGAAGGGCGACCCGCTCTTTCCTCGCATCAAGAGCGACGAATGAGTGGGTGGACCGACGCGCACTGTCACCTGCAAGACCACTTTCTTGAATCATCGAAGGACACGGGCGACGGTGACGTCAACGCCACCCTTGCTCGGGCCCACAAGGCCGGTGTCGATCGCGTCGTCGTTGTCGGCACCGATGCCGCGAGTTCGGCCGAAGCCCTCGCGATCACCGCACTCACTGGTCCGGTGGAGATCTACGCCACCGTAGGTCTTCACCCTCACGACGCAAAAGACGACCTCGAACCGGTCGCGGCCCTGGCGAGAGAAGGACACGCTCGGCTGGTGGCCATTGGCGAGTGCGGTCTCGACTATTTTTACGAACACTCGCCGAGAACCCAGCAACGACAGGCCTTTTCGGCCCAGATCGCCCTGGCGCACGAACTCGATCTGGCCCTCGTGGTGCACGCTCGCGACGCCTTCGACGATCTCTTTGGCATCCTCAAGAGTGAGGGCGTGCCTCCTCGAACGGTGATTCACTGTTTCACCGGGACGCCCGGCGACGCGGAGGGTTGTCTCGACCTCGGTTGTGACGTCTCGCTTTCGGGCGTCGTCACCTTTAAAAACGCCGAGTCACTCAGAGAAGCGGCCAAGCTCGTCCCACTCAATCGCCTGCACGTGGAAACCGATAGTCCCTTTTTGGCGCCGGTGCCCTACCGGGGTCGACCAAACGAGCCGTCGTTCGTGGCCGTCGTCGGTGCTTACGTAGCGCAACTGCGCGATGAAGACCTTGAGCTCTTCAAAGAGGCCACGGCCACGAACTCGGCGCGGCTCTTTCAATTACCGGATCGGTTGCAGTAGGAACCCAGTATTTCTATGGATTTTTAGGGCGAGTTGCCTAAACCCCCGCCCTCTCCTAGCGTTACGGGGCGGGATTCATCGAAAAACCCCGCAGTCCTAGCGGAGGACGGATAACTGAGTACATCACGACGCGGTGCGCTCAGGCGTCCGCGATTACTTCGTACCACGCTGGCCGCGTTGGCCACCTCTTTGGTACTACTCACGTCGGGCTCGGTCGGCGCCGCTACCAAGCACGCCCCCGTGCGCATGCCGGACCTCATTGGTCACAGTCGAGTCCAGGTCTATCGAATAATGCGTCACGACGGCCTCTACTTTGAAACGAGGGGACCGGGTAGCGCGAACGACCGGTGGGCGGCGGTCGCGGCCCAGTCGCCACGCCCCGGCGTCGTCATTGCGTGGCACGGCGAGGCGACCTTGACGGTCACCACGCGCTCGCCGCGCGGCCCGCGCGCGGTCCCGCGCCTGATCGGGCTTTCGAGAGCGGCCGTTTTCGCCGCGATGCGGCGCGCGCAACTGTACTTTAAGACGGTCGGACGAGGGAGTTCAAACAGAACCTGGACCGTCGCCCTGGCCCAGTCCCCGGCCGCGGGGACGCGGGTCTCCTGGCACGACGAGATCACCGTTCGCGTGAGCACGCACCGCCCCGCGCCGGCGAGAAGGAGAGATCCCGTGAAGGCCACGTCGGTCGTCATCAGCGGCACGGGCTTCAAGATCGGCGTTGCCACGTGGTACAACTACATGCCCGGCCAGTGCGCGACGTGGTTTCTACCCATGGGCACGCGGATCACGGTCGAGGATCTCACCACCGGCAAAAGGATTTCCTGCGTCATCACCGACCGAGAGAATGAAGGCGGCAATCACGTCGTCGATCTCAACGAGACGGAGTTCGCGCAGTTGGCGCCACTCGCGGTGGGGGTAATTAGTGTCAAAGTCTCTTGGTGACCCATACGCGTAGCGAACTCGTCGCGCTGTTAAAAGACCACGGACTCAAACCCTCGAGAGCCCTCGGCCAGAACTTCGTGGTCGATCCGAACACCGTGCGACGAATCGCGCGCCTTTCGGGCGTTGGACCCGGTGATCAGGTCCTCGAGATTGGTGCGGGTCTCGGATCGCTGACCCTCGCCCTCGTGGAGACCGGCGCCACGGTGCACGCGATCGAGGTTGATCGCTACCTAATTGAACCTCTTCGATCCGTTGTCGAGCCCCACGGCGTCGCGGTCCATCACGTGAACGCGCTCGACGCCGACTACGACGTAATCCTCGGTGGTGCGCCCGCCGTCGTCGTAGCGAACTTGCCGTACAACGTCGCGACGCCGCTGGTGCTGCACCTCTTAGAGAGCCAGCCGCTCATTCGTCGAATGCTCGTCATGGTGCAAAAGGAGGTGGGCGAGCGACTGGCGGCGTACGCCGGCGACGAGGCCTACGGCGCGGTGTCGCTGCGCGTGCAGTACTTTGCCGACGCCAAGATCGTCGGCAAGGTCTCGCCCTCGGTCTTCGTGCCTAAACCCAACGTCGACTCGGTCCTCGTCTCGCTAGTGCGGCGCGATCACGTACGCGTCGACCCGGCGATGGTGAGCGAAGACGAGCTCTTTTCGGTCATTCGTACGGCCTTTGGCCAACGGCGAAAGATGCTGCGCCGTTCGCTTTCGGCGTGGACGAGTGAGGGCGTGTTCGAACGCTCGGGCGTCGCGGAGACTCGCCGTCCCGAAGAGCTGACGCTCGAAGAGTTCGCGGCCCTGGTGGCGGCCAAGTGAGGGAACTACGGGCGCCGGCGAAGTTGACGTGGTTCCTCGAAGTGACGCGTCGCCGCGACGACGGTTTTCACGAACTTCGTTCCGAGATGGTCACGTTGGAGTTCGTCGACCGTCTGGACGTCGATGAGACCGGCGACTACTTACGCCTCGAAGGGCCCTTCTCAGCGCTTCCCCTCGACGAGCACAATCTGGTCACCCGGGCGCTCGCCCTCGTCGGGCGCCGGGCGGGCGTGACGCTGCACAAGATCATTCCTCCCGGCGGGGGACTCGGTGGCGGCAGTTCGAACGCCGCGGCGATTCTTCGCTGGGCCGGGGGCGTGAGCAACGAGGCGGCCCTGTCGCTCGGCGGCGACGTGCCGTTCTGTCAAGTGGGGGGCCGCGCGCTCGTTGAGGGTGTGGGCGAACGAGTAACGTCGCTGCCCTTTGAACCACGTGACGTCACGCTGGTGCTGCTCGACTTTGGCGTGAACACTAGCGAGTGCTACCAAGCCTTCGATGAACTCTTGCAACGTGGCGAGAAGCCCAAGGGAAGAAACCACCTCGAGGCGGCGGCGCGCCTCGTCGAGCCCCGTCTGGGCGAGACCATGGACTGGCTGGCGGCGACGCTCGGTGACCGGGTCCACCTCGCGGGGTCGGGATCAACGCTGTTCGTGGAGGGTCACCTCGAAGAGGGCGTTGAGACGTGGGACGTCTTGGGTCCGGAAGGTGTCGTTCAGTTTCGCCAGACCATCACCACGCCAAGAGAGGCGTAGAGGGAGCTATTTGCCGGCGGCGCGACGCTGGAAGCGGGTTCGCTTCAGCATCTTCTTGTGCTTCTTCTTGCGCATGCGCTTGCGGCGCTTCTTAATTAGTGATCCCATGGCTCGTAGAACACTACTAGGTTTTTTCTGGGGCCCTTTTCTTAGAGGTTACGGCGTGCCTTGGCAACTCGATCACGTGCAGCTCGCAATTCCCGCCGGTGCCGAGCGTCAGTGCGACGAGTTCTACGTGACGTTGCTCGGTTTTCACGAACTTGAGAAGCCACCACTGCTCGCCGCGCGCGGCGGTCGCTGGTACCAACGAGACGCGACCGTTCTGCACCTCGGCGTCGAAGCGAAGTTTCTTCCGGCGAAGAAGGCGCACCCCGCGCTCGCTGTGGACAACTACGACGAACTGATCGCCCGACTTGTGGGCGCGGGCGTCAAGGTCCGCGCCCGATGAGTCAGTTCCAGAGACGAGGCGCGGTCACGAGGACGATCCCGTGGGAAACCGTCTCGAACTGATCGACGCCGCTACGCTTCGCTGACTCGTTCGATGCGCAGCGCCTGGCGCGGACAGCCCCGTACGGCGTAGCGCGCAGATTCGAGCGCGGCGAGGTCGCTCAGCGGTGTCGTCTCTTTGTCGATGATCGGATAGCCCCACTCGTCCATTCTCACGAGTTCCGGAGCCAGTTCGTGACAGTGCCCGAAGCCGTCACAGAGGATCGGGTTTACTCGAAGATAGAAGCCGCCCGTGCGTCGTTTCACTCCCATATCAGCTCGTGTTCGTGTTCCAGTCGCGGTACGGCGACGAAGTACTTCTTCGATCGTGAGCCTAGACACGGCGTGCCTCGCGCATGGCTCATGAAGTCCTCGGCGAAAACGTGAAGAGCCGATCGAACGAGGCGCACGACACCGTCGGGGTGATGACAGGCGCCGCGGCCCTCAATGACGCCGCAACGTTGCTCGAGTCTGTTGAGCGCACCGGTCGAAGCGCGTGACCCCTTACTCAAGTCGGCGAGATCTTCGCTGAGGGCCGGAAGTCCAAAGGCGCACGGTCCACACTGGCGGGCGCTCTCGTTGGCCATCCACTTGACGACTCGTTGCGTCTCGATCATTCCACAGCCCTGACGGCCGAGCACGACAATGATGCCCGCGCCCACCGAGGCGCCCAGCGGTGCCAAGGACTCATTGTCGTAGGGCGTATCGAGAAACGCGCCGTCCAGCCACGAGCCGCCGTAGCCGCCGAGCAGAAGGGCTTGAGGATCGGGATCGGTGTCGGCGAAACTGAGAACTGTTCGCAGGGTCATCCCCGGTACCACCTCGAGAACTTTGGGTCGCTCGACCGCGCCAGTGATGGTGACCAGGATGGACCCCGGGCTGGTCCTGGTCCCCAGGGCGCGAAACCACCCCGCGCCGAATCGTCCAATGAGACCGACGTTGGCGCAGGTCTCCACGTTGTCGAGTAACACAGAGTGCTGGCTTATTTTGAGTACATCGGGGCGTTGGGGGCGGTACTGGGGCAGCGATTCGTTGTCGTTGAGCCAGTGCACAAGGGCCGACTCCTCGCCGGCCACGTAACGCCAGGGCGCCGTTTCAAGTTCGAATTCAGGTCCCCGCGAACCGGCTCGCTCACGTTCGTCAAGCGCGCATTGCACGTGACCTACGGCGGTGGGATTGTCGCGCGATACGCAAACGATGACGTGTTTGGCGCCAATAATCGAGGCGAGTATCGCCGCGCCGTCGAGTACGAGATGCGGGTTCGTGCTGAGCAACGTCGAATCTTTGTAGGAAACCGGTTCGCCTTCCATGGCGTTGACGACGACGACCTTGTGGTGTCCGCGCTGATCTCGAAGTAGTTCGGCTTTGCGAGCGGTGGGAAAGGCGGCGCCACCTCGTCCGGTCAGACCCGAGGCCGCAAGTTCATTGAAGAGCGATTCCACTTTGACGGAGCGCGCGAACGTCGCTTCGTGTTGCGCCAGTGTCAAAGGGGTGCCTGGAGTACCGAAAAGTAGTCGGGGGAGTTCGTGCGCGAGCATTAGCGATACCTCTTCGAGCGGCGAGGAGCAGGACTATGTGGGAAGGATGAGGGAGTATTCGGCGAAGCGTGCCTGGACTTTGTCCGGGTGTCCGGGCTCCGTGGAAAGGCCGAGGGAGAGCTCGCCGAAGCGTGGCCGGACTTTACCGCGGCACTCGCTGAGGCGGGACCTTTGGTCGCAGCGAGCGGGGAGAGTGCCGTACGGCCGGCGGCTCGTGCGGGACGCGCGAGGTAGCGCCAGAGGGAGGCAATGATCACGCAAACCGCGCACGCCCCCACCACCCCCAGACCGACGCCGTTTTTGGTGTCCGTGCCGGTGAGGTAGGCGTGGAGGATGGCGCTCGCAAAGGCTAACCAACTAAACCAGTGGATAAAGCGCCACGACTCATTCTTCATTCGGACCTTGAGAAGGCTGGAGATCCACACGGCGAGAATGAGGTCAAAGGCCACCGCGCCTATCGCGACCCCGACTCTTCGGTACTCGGAAGCGAAGGGGATAATTGCCGACAGCCAACCTGTCGGCGCGAAGGAGTCAACCACCGTGGTTGTGATGTGAAGCACCAAGAACACCATGGCCACGATGGAGACCGAACGGTGCAGCTCATTGATCTCGAAGCGTCCTACGACGGTGCCACCGACTCGGTTGGCCACAAGCGTCCCGAGTGAGACGACGAGCGTAAAGAGAATCAGGGTTACCATGCCGGTGGCGCGTGTCGTGTACCAGAGATACGGCGTCGTGAGGGCAATCACGCGGGCACCTCGTCGAGGGGCCAGCCGCCCACGAACTCCACGGTTCCGTCGCCGCGCACGAAGCGGCCGGACCAACCGGCCTGCGCGACGTGATACGCGGCGTCCTCGCCCCACAGCAACGACGCGGTGGCGAACGCGTTCGCGAGAACGCAACTGCTCGCAGAAACGGTAGCGGAGGCGTACGGGCCCACCGCGTAACTTCCCGTTCGCGGATCAATGATGTGGTTGACGAGCTGCCCATTGGCGCGCCACGTGCGTGTCGTCGTCGACGACGTCGCAACACCGCCCATCTGAATGGCGACGCGCGGTTCATGTCCGTTTAGCTCTAAGGAGTCACTGAGACCGATGGCCCAGAGACCCTGGGGCCCGTGACCGCGAACCGCGACGTCTCCACCGACTTCGACGACCACGCCGCCCGAAGGAGCCACGTCGTTTGCGATCAAGTCGGCCACGAGCGCCTTCGCACTCGCGCCGAGGTCGAGTTGACATCCCGCGGCGAGCGTTACGGTGCGTTCCGCTCGATCGAGAGTGAAGGCGTCGGGACCTGCGCCCTTCACCGGCGCCGCGAGGGTTGTGTCGTTTCGGTTCTTTAGTTCGTCGTAGTCGACGTCGTAGCCCAGAGCCAGCAGCGCCGGCAGCACGCTGGGGTCGCAGAGCCCCTCGGTGGCTTCGCGCGCGACGAGCGCCGCACTGAGGGCGAGTTCGAGGGTGGCGCTAATGGGAACGGTCTCGCCGGCGCGAGCGTTCAACCGTGAGATCTCCGAATCATCTCGAAAACGATTACACGTAACGTCGAACTCGTCGAGCCAGTGCCAGAGCCGATCTTGGGCGAAGATCATCTGGTGATCGTGCTCGGTAACGAGCGTTCCGCTGACGCCCCAGATCTTGAAGTTCATGGCGCCACTAGTAGCAGGTCACTTGACCAGAGGGCGTCGTGGTGCACACCGTGGTCGTCGTGACCGGCACGGTCGTGGGCGTGGTCGTCGTCGGGGCCGGCCTCGTCGTGGTGGTACCCGATGAACCCGAGGAGTCCGACGAGCTCTTAGTGGTCGTGGGTGTCGTGACCGGCACGGTCGTGGGCGTCGTCGTCGGGGTGTCATCCGACTCAGAAGAGCTGCTCGTCGTCGTGGGCACCGTGGTTGGCACGATGACCGCGGGCTTGGCCGCGCCGGCGAGGTACACCACGAGTGCGGCCGAAACGACGCCCGAGCCCACGAGGAGGGTCTGGGTGAGTCGACGGACTCGCGCGAATCGGCGATCGCGTTGCTGGGGGGTACGGGTGGCTGGGGTCAAAGGTTTTCCTCACCCCCCAGTCTTGTGGATCATTCTTAAGATGTGGCTTCGTCTCAATGAGAAGATTGACAGAATGCGCGGTGACACTACGTTTCGGTGATTTCGGGCACGCTGATGGTGAATCGGGCGCCGCCGAGCGTCGGATCTCGATCCACGGCGACGGTGCCGCCGACCTCCGCAACGACCTGGGCCACGATGGAGAGTCCGAGCCCCGATCCCGGGAGCGATCGGGCAGACGGAGATCGCCAGAATCGGTCAAAGACGAAGTGGCGGTCTTCGTCACTGATGCCCGCGCCGCTGTCGGCGACCGTGACCGTGCCGTGCGAGGTCGTGACCATGATCCGTCCACCGACGGGGGTGAACTTTACGGCGTTCGTCAGTAGATTCGAGATCGCGCGATTGAGACGGTCGTGTCGGGCCGTCACGAACGAAGTTTCCAACTCCACGTCCATCGTGATGTCACGAATACGCGCGTAGGTGCGAGCGGTCTCCACGCACTCGTCGACGCAGTCGTCGAGTCGAAGGGTCTCGGGTTCGCCCTCGGACTTTTCGCCGCGGGCGAGCTCGCCGAGGTCGGTGACGAGCGCGGCGAGTTCGTCGACTTGGGTAACCATGTCGTCAGTGATCTGGCGGAGTTCCTCGGGGTTAAGCTCGGGCGCGCGTGAGAGTACTTGAGCGTTGGTGCGTAGCGACGTCAGCGGCGTTCTCAGTTCGTGACTCGCGTCGATGACGAGTTGACGCTGCAAGGTCTGGCTGCTCTCGACCGATCGAAGGAGTCGGTTAAAGACTCTTCGAAGCCGTCCCAATTCGTCGGCGTCGTCTTCGGTCAGTCGGTACTGCAGGTCGTTGGTCGTGGCGACCGCTTCGATTTCGTTGGTGACCTTTTCGAGGGGATGCAGGGCCTGGCGCGCGAGGAAGAGTCCGAGGCCAAACGCCAAGAGCAGACCGCCCGCCGCGACCAACATCAGGGTCGAGACCAATCGACTGAGCTCGGTGACTTGTCCCGTGATGTCGACCATGTACAGCTGCGCCGAGGTCGTCGATATTTGACAGATGCCCGTCGGGCAGTTGACAACCGAGTTCTTGGGTAGCGGTTCGATCAGTTCGCGGTAGGTCTGACCCTGAAGGGTTACGGTGCGAATGATTTGCGGGCTCTTGCCGTTCGCGACGCTCTTGATCGTGGCGTCGATGACCACGTTGGACGTCGGTAATGTCTGGCCAGTGGGCAGAACGATTTCGGAGTAGGAGCCGGTGACGCGGTTGTCGTCGATCACGCTTCGTCGCTGTTGTGAGGCCTGGATCAGCGACTCGTCCACCGAGTGCAGAATCGCGCTACGCGCAATGAGGTACGACGCAAAACTGGCGAGGATCACCGCGATGGCGGCGGCCGCCACGGTTGCCGTGATGACGCGTACGCGGAACGTCACGACGTTCGAAGCGCGTAGCCCACTCCGCGCACCGTTTGGATGAGTCGCGCCTTGTTGTCTTCTTCGAGTTTGCGCCGGAGGTAGCCAATGTAGACGGCCAGGGAGTTCGTGCCCGAGTCAAAGTTGTAGCCCCACACCAGATCCAGGATCTGATCGCGGGTGAGCACTTGGCGCGGGTGGTGCAAGAAAAGTTCGAGGAGGTCAAACTCGATCTTGGTCAGTTCGACCAGTCGAGGGCCGCGGTGCACTTCGCGCGTCTGAGGATTGAGCGTGAGATCTTCAAAGCGAAGCACCGTCCCGTCGACGTCGCCGACGTTGTGTCGACGCAGCAGCGCGCGCAGTCGCGCCAGCAACTCCGCCAGATCGAAGGGCTTTACCAGGTAGTCGTCGGCTCCGACGTCGAGACCCTCCACCCGGTCGTTCACGGCGTTGCGCGCGGTCAACATCAAAATGGGCGTCGTGTCGCCGGAGCGGCGAATACGCCGACAGATTTCCAGTCCGTCAATATCGGGCAGCTGCAGGTCGAGCACGATCGCGTCGGGCGCGCGAAGTTGGATGGACTTGAGGGCGGTGGTGCCGTCTTCGAAGAGTTCGACGTCGTAGTTCTCCATGCGCAGGGCGCGACCGAGCGCCGAGCGAATAGCCGAGTCGTCGTCAACGATGGCCACGTAGGAGTTGGGTGTGGGAGCGGTAGTCACTTGCGACTTTCGTAAGTTTAGTTAACAGGCTCTAGTGTTGCTGATTGGTATTAAGCATCGCCAGACATTCTCTAAGAATCTCTGAAGATTGCCATAGTACCGGCAGTGGCGGGTAGTTCAATTGGCAGAACGACGGACTTTGAATCCGTAGGTTGGAGGTTCGAGCCCTCCCCCGCCAGCCAAGAATGTCTAAAAACAGACGCGTTCGAGGATTTTTGCGAGTTCTACGGGCTGATCGCCCTGGATCGAATGTCCGGCGTCCGCGACGTGAATGACCGTCGCTTCGGGCACTCGACGAAGAAGTTCCGCTTCGTCGTCGTCGTCCACGACCGAGCCACGCGCCATTCCACGGATGAGTGCCAGGGGCATGGTGAGCGTGCCGAGTTTCTCCCAGAGGTCGCCGGCGTCGGGCGCGCTGAGGTCGGACTGGGGGTGCTGTTGGTGACGCCAGACCCACGTGCCGTCGGGACGTTGCACGGCGTTGTGCAGAATGCCGCGTCGCAGGGACGAGACCGACCTCGTGGGATTGTGTTCGATCGTGCGCGCGAGCAACTCGTCGAAGTTGTCGAACGTCCGTGGACCGTTCACGAAGTCCGTGATGTGTTTGGCCTTGTCGGCGTTGACGCCCGGCGTGATGTCGATGAGTACTAGCGAACGAACAAGGTCTGGTCTCTCGGCGGCGACGAGGATTGAACACAGGCCCCCGAGGGACATGCCCACGAGCGGCAGCGCGTGACGAGTCAGCTGTTCGAGCGCACGCTCGAGGTCGAGCGCGTGGCTCGCGATCGCCGACGCCGCAAAGGGCGACGCGTCGGAGTGCCCGTGCCCGGGGAGATCGAGCGCGAGCAGGGGGCGGTCGAGCGCGAGCGCCACGGTGTCGAACGTGTGGGCGTTCTGGGCTCCGCCGTGCACGAGAACGATCTCGGGGTCGCCTTCGCCCCAGCGCAGTCCGCTCAGTTGGCGAAGTCCGTCGACCGCCACGAAGAACCGCTGCACGCTGGGTCCGGGAACGTCGAGTCCCCACTCACTCGCGTTCTCGTGAAAAAGCGAAAATTCATTGTAAGAAAACACGGGCACGCTTCGAATCGTAGGGGATGACTGCTAGAGATGGAAGGGTGAGTCGTCCTACGTGCGTCGTGGTGCTCGCCGCTGGCGAGGGAACGAGGATGCGTTCGTCACGGCCCAAGCCGTTGCACCAACTCTGCGGGCGGGCCATGATCCTCTACGTCCTGGACGCGGCCGCGCAGGAGAACGTCCGAGCGACCATCGTCGTGGTGGGCCATAACGCGACGTGGGTGGAAAAAGAGCTCAGCGAACGCGCGCGCCGTGACGTTCCCCTGACGTTCGTCGAGCAGAACGAACAGCTCGGTACTGGTCACGCCGTGACGGTGTCGCTTTCGACGATTGACGACGCGATTGGTGTCACCGACGGCGACGTGTTGATCCTTCCGGGCGACACTCCGCTTCTTCGCCGCTCCACGGTGTCGAACCTCTTGGCGGTGCATCGCGAGCGCAACGTGGGGTTAACGGTGCTGAGCGCACGAATGGACGATCCAACTGGCTACGGCCGACTGATCCACGCCAAGGACGGCACGCTCGAGCGAATTGTCGAGGAACGAGACGCCAACGTCGACGAACGAGCCATCAACGTCGTCAACACCTCGATTATGGTGGTGCGTCAGAGTCTGCTCGGACCGGCGCTGCGTCGCGTCGGTCGCCAGAACGCGCAACACGAGTACTACCTCACCGACCTCGTCTCGGTACTGCACGAGATGGGGCACCTCACCGCGTCGTTGATGCTTGAGGACCCGAGCGAGGCGTCGGGGGTCAACGACCGCCTCCAGCTCGCCCGCGCCGAACGCGTCCTTCGTCGGCGCATCAACGACCAGTGGCTGGCCCGAGGGGTAACGATGTGGAACCCCGACGACACCTACGTCGACGCCGACGTCGAACTGGCGGCCGAAGTTTCGCTCCTGCCGGGGACGATTCTCAAGGGCCACTGCGTCATTGCTCGAGGTGCTCAGATCGGACCCCACGCCGTTCTCAGTGACGTCGAGGTGGGCGAAAGCGCCTACGTCGGTACCGTCGAAGCGTCGCACGTGCGCATCGGGGCGGACGCGCGCGTCGCGTCCTTCGTCGTTTTGAGTCCCGGGGCCGACGTCGCGACGGGTGAAATTGTCACGCCCTTAACACACCGTTCTCACTAGCTGGTCTCGTTCACCTGTACGCTGGCGCCGTGGAGTCCCTCGCCAAGCGTCGCCTCGTCATCGTGACGGGACGATCTCACCCGGCACTCGCCGCGGACGTCGCCGACAAGCTCGGCGTCAAACTGACCGAGGCCAATCTTCGCGAGTTCGCCGACGGCGAGATCCACTGTCGCTTTGACGAATCAATTCGTGGCGCACACGTGTTCATTGTCCAAACCCACAGTTCGCCGGTGAACGATTCGGTCATGGAACAACTCATCATGATCGACGCCGCCAAGAGAGCGTCGGCGAAGAGCATCACGGCGGTCGTGCCGAACTACGGATACGCACGACAAGATCGAAAGACCGCCGGACGCGAACCAATCACCGCCAAACTCGTGGCCGACATGCTCCAAACGGCGGGCGCCAGTCGAGTGTTGTCCGTGGACTTTCACTCGGGGCAGATTCAGGGATTCTTCGATATTCCCGTCGATCACCTGGTCGCGGCACCCGTGCTGGAGGACTACCTCAAAGCCCACACTGATCCGCGCGAACTCGTCGTGGTTGCGCCCGACGCGGGTCGCGTGAAGGTCGCCGAACGTTACGCCCAGCACTTGGGTTGCGACCTCGCGCTCGTGCATAAGACGCGTCCGCACGGCGTCGCGAACGTCGCCGTCGCGCGCCACATCGTGGGTGACGTGGACGGGCGGCACTGCGTCTTGATCGACGACATGATCGACACGGCGGGCACGATCGTGGCGGCCTGTGATCTCTTGAAGGCGCACGGCGCGAACGAGATCTGGGTCATGGCGACCCACGCCGTGTTCTCGCCGCCCGCGGTGGACCGACTCTTTAACGCGCCCATCAGTCGCGTCATCGTGACCGACACGCTGCCCCTCGGTCCGGAGAAGCGCTTTGAGAAGTTGGAGATCCTCTCCATCGCGCCCATCATCGCCAACGCGATATCGGCGATCTTTGAAGACAACTCGGTCTCGGACATCTTCGGCGGCGAGAACCTGCTCTAGGTCGAGCGCTTCTAGGCCGTGCGAGGGTCAAACGATCGCGAACTCTCGATGGCCTACTCTCGTGTTCGTGGAACCAGTTCACGTGACTGACGCCTTCAGCTCTTCGATGAGGTTGACGTGTCCAGTAACCGCGTCGACGACGGTCTTGAATCCCACGCCCGGGCAACTGTTTCAGGTAGGCGGGACCGACATCATGTGTCCCAGTTGCGGGGAGTTCCATCACCTAAAACTCACCAATTGGGCTGAGGCCCCCGTCAGTCGCTACGTGCGGTAACTGTCGGGAGGGCGGGGCTGGTCCGGGCTAGACTGTACCTCCTGTGCGTTGCCCTACGGGCCGCCAGTCGTTTCTTAGAGGAGTACTCATGCCACAAGTCACGCTGCACGCGTCGACGGACAACGCCCACGGCTCGGCGAACGCGCGACGCCTGCGCCACGCGGGCTCTATTCCCGGCGTTGTCTACGGACACGGCGTCGGCCCCCTGCCCGTGGCCGTGAACGCCAAGGACTTTCGTAGCGCCGTCGCGGGTGACCAGGGTCTGAACTCTCTGATCACGCTCGACGCCGACGGCAAGAAGTACACCGTCATGGCGCGTGAGATCCAGCGCCACCCGGTGAAGGGCACCGTGTGGCATATCGACTTTCAGGTCGTGGACCCCAATCAGGCCGTTCTGGCCGAGGTGCCGTTGCACCTCATCGGCGACGCCGTTGAAGTACGTCACGCCGATTGGGAAGTCGACCAGCAGATGTTCAGCATCGAAGTGAAGACCCGACCTGACCAGATTCCCAACTTCATTGAAGTGGACATCTCGGGTCTGACGGTCGGCGCGGCGATTCGCGTCAGTGACCTGGTGCTGCCCAAGGGCGTCGAGGTCACGGGTGACTCGACGGTGTCGGTCGTGGCTACTCACGCCGGGCGCGCCGCCAAAGCGGTCGTCGTACCCGACGAAGTCCCTGCGGAGTAGTTCGTCGTGGCGCTGCGACGCGCTCGTGAGAACGATCGACGTGGCCAGAAGAGCACCCTGCTCATTGTGGGCCTCGCCAATCCCGGCGCCCAGTACGAAGGGTCGCGCCACAACGTGGGCGGCGACGCGCTGCGCCTCGTGGTGCAACGTCGCGGCGGGCAGTTAACGCTCGAACGCCGTCAGCGTGCACTCAGCGTGACGCTGCCGACGCCTCGCGGACCCGTCACCCTGGCCGTGCCCACGACGTTCATGAACGAGTCGGGATCCGCACTGCCACTACTGCTTCGCCGCACGTCAATCGACGATCTCTCGAAACTGGTCATTGTGCACGACGAACTCGACCTCGAACCCGGGCGAGTGCAGTTGAAGTTTGGCGGCGGCCTCGCCGGGCACAACGGACTGCGCTCGATTGCCCAGACGCTCGGCACCCAAGACTTCGCGCGACTACGCGTGGGGATTGGCAAATCACCAACGAAAGAACGGGGCGCGGACTACGTCCTTCGCCGCCCCAGTGCCAAGGGCCGTGAAGCGCTCGGCGCTGACGTCGCGCTCGCGGCCGACGCTATCGAAACAATCCTGGACTTCGACTTTGAAGAGGCTCAACGACGCGTGAACGGATCGTGAGTGAGCTGAGCGGACTGCAACGCGTCCTCGAACTCGTCAGTCCCACGATTCGCGCGTCCGTGGCGTCGGGCTCGATCGCACCGTCGAGTTACGCGACGCCCCTGGCGATCGCGACCCTCTCGCTCGACGTTCCCTTCCTGGTAGCGGTTGCGGCCACCTCGAGCGACGCCGAACACGTTCGTGACGCGCTCGTGGCGTGGCTCGGCGAAAGCGCCGTGGCCCTCTGGCCGGGCTGGGACACGCACCCCCTCGAACGCGTCAGTCCCGACAGTCAGGTCATGGCCATGCGGGCCCTGCTGCGATGGCAGATTCAAGAGGGGAGGGGTCCACGCGTCATCGTCTCGTCGGCTCGCTCGATCGCGCAGGTCCTCTCACCCGAAGCGCCGCGCGCGCCGTACGTGTTCACGAGCGGCAGCGAGATTAATCGCGACGAGTTCGTCAAAGGGCTCGTCGCCATGGGTTATCGACGTGAGCACCTGGTCGAACACCGCGCCGAGATCGCGGTGCGCGGTGGCATCGTGGACGTCTGGCCCGCCCAGAACGACGAGCCGCTACGTCTCGACTTCTTCGGCGACGAGATCGAACGCCTGACCGTCTTTGACATCGCGACGCAGCGTTCGACACACGACCTCGACGAGGCCGTCATCGCGCCGGCGCGCGAGTGGATGCCCGATGAAAGAACGCGTCACCACGCTGAAGAACTCTCGATGAGTGAACCCTGGGCCAGCGCGACGTTTGACCGTCTCGCCCTAGGACAGCTCTTTGACGGCATGGAAGGTTGGATGGGTCTCTTCGTCACCGAGCCTCGCACGCTGCTCGACGAGATCAGCGACGCGAAAGTGGTGGTGATCGAACCCGATCGAGTTCGCGCCCGTCTCATCGATCTCCTCGCCGAGGAGCGTGAACTGACCGACGTCGTCGCGGCCACGTGGCGCGCGAGTGGGACCGTGCCGCTGTTGCACCTGGCCTACGACGACGTGATCGAGGGAAGGGTCGACGTGGCCCTGGAAACGAGCGCGTCGTCGCTCGGCGAGACCGGCCAACTCACGTCGCCCCCCGTCGTCCAGGGCGACGCGGCGCGAATCGCCGCGCACGTGCGCGGCTGGACGAAGGCCCGTCGCGGCGTGGTGTTGACTTCAACGCCGGCCGCGATTGAGCGCATGGCCGATCAGTTGCGCGGCGAAGGTCTCGAGGTCACCACCGATCCCCTACACGTACTCGAGGCGCGCCTCAGCGTCCTCGAGAGTTCTCTCCCTTCGGGTTTTTCTCTCGACGAGCCCGAAGTGGTGATCTGGAGCGAAAGCGACCTCACGGGGCGGCGCAGCCAGCGACGCGTCTCGCGCCCGAGAGCGCGCAACGTGGACGGATTCTTCGACGATCTCTCGGTGGGCAGCTACGTCGTGCACCGCCAACACGGCGTTGCGCGCTTTTCGGGCACCACGACCAGAGCAATCAACGGCGTCACGCGCGACTACCTGATTCTCGAGTTCAAAGACGGTCGCAGTTATTGGCCCACCGAACAGATCGACGCCCTCACTCCCTACACCGGCGGTGACAGTCCGGCGCTGTCGCGCATGGGCGGCGCGGAGTGGCAAAAGACGAGGGCGAAGGCGCGCGCCGCCGCGTACTTGGTTGCCCAAGAACTCGTCGATCTCTACCGTCTGCGAACCGTCGCCCCGGGCCACGCCTTTGGCCTCGACACGGCCTGGCAGCGAGAGATGGAGGAGCTCTTCCCCTACACCTTGACGGCCGACCAGGCCCAGGCGATTCTTGACGTGAAGTCCGACATGGAGTCACCGCGTCCCATGGACCGACTGGTCTGCGCGGACGTGGGCTTTGGCAAGACCGAGGTCGCCCTGCGCGCGGTGTTCAAAGCCGTCCAAGATAACAAGCAAGCGGCGATTCTCGTGCCGACCACGCTGCTCGCGAGTCAACACTTCGCCACGTTCTCCGAGCGCTTTGCTGGTTTTCCGGTGAAGGTGGCGTTGCTCAGCCGATTCGTCGACGAGACCGAATCCAGGGCCACGCTGCTCGGACTGAGCGAGGGAACGATCGATGTCGTCATTGGCACGCACCGACTGCTGAGTGACGCCGTGTCGTTTAAGCAGCTGGGGCTCTTGGTCGTCGACGAAGAGCAACGTTTTGGCGTGCAACACAAGGAGTCCATCAAAACGCGCTCGGTTGGGGTGGACGTGTTGACCCTGAGCGCGAGCCCCATTCCACGCACGCTCGAGATGGCCTTTACCGGCATTCGCGATCTCTCGATGATCACGACGCCCCCGGCCGATCGCCGACCGATTCTTACCCACGTGGGTGAGTTCAACGAGCCGGCCGTCGTCGAAGCCGTTCGCCGCGAGCTCCTTCGCGAAGGTCAGACCTTCTTCGTGCACAATCGAGTCAGCGACATCGATCAAACGGCCAAGCGGCTCGGACAACTGGTCCCCGACGCGAGGATCGCCGTCGCGCACGGTCAGATGGATGAGGGCACCCTCGAACGTGTGATGATCGACTTCTGGGAGCGGCGCTACGACGTGTTGGTCTGCACGACGATCGTCGAGTCCGGCATTGACTTGCCGTCAGTGAACACCTTGATCGTGGACCGCGCCGAGCGACTCGGTCTCGGCCAGTTGCACCAGTTGCGTGGGCGAGTGGGGCGAAGCGGACGGCGCGCGTACGCCTACCTCTTTCACCCGGCCGATCAAGTGCTTACCGAGACCGCCTACGAGCGGCTTCGCACCATTGGCGACAACACCGCGCTCGGCAGCGGCTTCAAGATCGCCATGCGCGACCTCGAGATTCGCGGCGCGGGCAATCTCCTCGGTCACGACCAGTCGGGCCCCGTCGCGGCGGTGGGCTACGACCTCTACGTGCAACTCGTGGCCGAAGCCGTCGCCGACGCGAAGGGCTTTCACGTGCCTGACGTCGTGCCCATCAACCTCGACGTTCCCGGCGAGGCTCACCTTCCCAAGGACTACGTCGAGGCCGACGACGCCCGACTCGAGGCCTACCGTCGCCTCGCGGGTGTCACCTCCGTTGAGGAACTCGCGGACCTACGCGACGAGTGGATCGACCGCTACGGCGCCCTGCCCGCGCCAACGATCGGCCTCTTGGAGTTGGCGCACCTTCGACTCGTTTGTCTCGACTACACCGTGTCGTCGGTCGTGGTCTTGCCCGCGCGCGTGGGCGTTCGATCGAAGCCCGTTCTAAAGATGGGACCGCTCACGCTGGCGCTCTCGCAACAGTTACGCCTGCGTCGAAAGTACGGCTCGAGTGCGTACAACGAGTCCACGAAGGAACTTCGAGTGGAGCTCGCGCCGAGCGCCGCGACACCGCGCGCGATCCTGGAACTACTGGATGAACTACACGCCGCGACGGCTGAAGCACAAGTCTGATTCGGTAGCATGAGGAGGTGCGTCGCCTCGTAGCCCTGTTCGTTCTCGCCCTGCTCGGGGCCACACTCTATGGCCTGAGTAGTTCGTCCTCGGGCATCACGGTGAACCACCAAACCGTGTCGGCCAACACCCTGCAGAGTGAGCTCAGCGCGATCTCGCACAACAACACGTTGCAGTGTTTCATCACCGCTCTCAGTCCGACGAGCTACGCACCGGGCGCCGGGGGCTACTCCATCAAGGCGACGGGCGCGGCGGCGTGGGCGAACCTTCGTGTCGAGGGTCTCGCTATCAGCCAGTACGTCACGACGACACTGAAGCACCACCCGAGCGCCCACGAGTTAGCCCTGGCGACGTCGTCGCTGGAGGGCGAGATGACCTCCCAGGCCACCGCGAACTCGTTCCCCTGTCCCGGGACGTCCACCGAAGCCCTCGCGGAAATGCCGAGTGAGATGCGCACCGCCGAGATCCAAGCCCAGGCCGACTCGCTCTACCTGGTGCAGAAGATCAAGACGACGATTCCCTTGACCACGGCCAAGATGAAGAGCTACTACGCCCAGCACACGTCGGACTACGACACGCTATGCGTCTCCGTGGCCCTGGTCCTTCCCGGTGGCGTCAGCGCGTTCGCGAAGAGTCAGGCGGCGGGAGCATCTGTCGCGGCGCTCGCGAAGCAGTACTCCCAGGACTCCACGTCGTCGGTGAAGGGTGGGGCCGTTGGATGCTTCGCGCCAACCTCGACTTCGTACCCGAGCGTTCGCTCCGACGTGGCGTCACTGGCGCTGAACACCTTTGCCACCACGCCCAACTACATCACGAATAACGGCTCCACCTACGCGCTCTACGTCGCGGTAACGAAACGTACCGCGACTCCCTTCAACAAGGCCGCGTCGGCCGTGTTGGCGGACTTGCAGAGCCTGAACGCCTCCTCGGCGAACACGCTGAAGAACTACCTGCTCAACGCCGCCGCGGTGCACGTCGATCCGACCCTTGGTCGGTGGGGGCTCAACACGACGGGCCCCGACGTCTTCGCTTCGGCGAAACCATCGGCGAGGGACGTGACGGGAACGAAGAAGCTGAACGCCGCCGTCGCCACGTATAAGTGAAGCCCGTCGTACGTGTCGTAGGGCTCGGACCCGGCACTCTCGATAACGTCACTCTTCGCACCCGCGCGCTACTGCGTGAGTCGCCGGTCGTGCGTTTTCGCACCCGTCAACATCCGAGCGCTTATCACTTCGTCGATGTTGAGAGTTACGACGAGTTCTACGAGGATGCTTCGTCGTTCGAGGAACTCTACGAGGAGATCGTCGACGACCTCGTGGCCCTCGCCCTCGGTTCTCCGACCAACGAAGTCGTCTACGCCGTTCCGGGTTCCCCGCTGGTCGCGGAGCGAACCGTGGAGCTCTTGCGTGAACGTCGTGAGGTGACGACTATCACCGAACTCGCCGTCTCGGTGATCGACGTAGCGTGCGCCGCGCTCGGACGCGACCCCATGAGCGCGGGACTGCGGGTCGTGGACGCACTGGGTTCCAACGAAGACTTTCGAGGTCCCGGCCCTCTGTTAATTCTGCAGACCTACGCGCCCGAAGTCCTCGCGAGCGTGGCCGACCGCCTGCCGGCCGCGGTTGAGGTCGTGGTGCTGCATCACCTCGGACTCGACGACGAGGTGGTCACGACGCTGCGCGCGTCAGAGCTGGCGTCCTTCCACGAGGCCGATCACCTGACGTCGCTCTGGGTCGAAGGATTTCGCGACGCGGGCGAGGCGATGGGCGACCTCATTGACTTTATGAAGCGACTGCGCGCGGAGTGTCCCTGGGATCAGGAGCAGACCCACGCCTCGTTGACGCGACACCTGCTCGAAGAGGCGTACGAAACCATCGACGCGCTCGAGACGTTCGTGCGCGTCGAAGCCGAAGGTGTGGACGATGAGGCCGCGATCGATCACGTCGAAGAGGAACTCGGCGACTTACTCTTTCAGATTGTCTTTCACGCGGAACTCGGTGACGAGGAGGGTAACTTCAACTTCGCCACCATTGCCGACACCGTTCGCGACAAGCTCATCGGACGCCATCCTCACGTCTTTGGTGACGTCACGGTCACGGGCTCCGACGACGTCGCGACCCGCTGGGAGGCCCTAAAACAAAAGGAAAAGGGTCGTGCGAGCGTTACTGACGGCATCGCGTGGCAACTGCCGGCTCTCACCCTTTACACGAAACTGCTTCGTAAGGCCGTCCTGGTCGACGTAGCCACGACGTCGGGCGAGGCGTCGCGCGAAAACGCGCTGCGCGCTCTCAACGCGCTGCACCTCGACGACGATTCCGTTCGTGACGCGCAGTCCTCTTCGAACGTCGAAGACGCGTGGGGCGACGCGATCAGCGCGCTGGTCGCGGCCGCGCAGTTCGCGGGCGTGGACCTCGAGGGAGTGCTGCGTGAGCGCGCGGCGAAACTGCGTGACGCCATCCACGAGGTTGAAGGGCGTTCCTAGTCTCAAAGGTCGCCTACTAACCTTGGGGTCAAACTGAGGAGACGCCATGAGCGCGATTGAAGTGGTCCTGGGCCGCCAGGTGCTGGATTCGAGGGGCAACCCGACGGTCGAAGCCGAGGTCCACCTGGAGTCGGGCGCGATCGGTCGTGCCGTGTCACCCTCGGGCGCGTCGACGGGTATTAATGAGGCCGTCGAACTTCGAGACGGGGGCGACCTCTGGGGTGGTAAGGGCGTCCAGACGGCCGTCAACTTCGTCAATGGTGAGATCAGCGAAACCCTCGAGGGCTACGAGGCCGAAGATCAGCGTGCCGTCGACTTCGCACTGATCGACCTCGACGGCACGCCCAACAAGGCTCGCCTGGGCGCCAACGCGATTCTCGCGGTGTCGCTCGCCAACGCCAAGGCCGCCGCGATCGAGAGCGATCTTCCCCTCTATCAGTACCTTGGCGGCGTGAACGCGCACGTCCTTCCCGTGCCGATGATGAACGTCGTGAACGGTGGCGCGCACGCGAGAAACTCCATCGACTTTCAAGAGTTCATGGTCATGCCCATTGGCGCCGCCTCCTTTGGTGAGGCGCTGCGTTGGGGTACCGAGACCTATCACGCGTTGAAGTCCATCTTTGAAAAGCGCGGGCTGCACACGGCCGTGGGTGACGAGGGTGGCTTCGCGCCGGACCTGCCCGACAACGAGACCGCGGTGAAGGTACTCGTCGAGGCGATTGAGGCGACCGGTCGCACACCCGGCACCGACGTCGCGATCGCGATGGACCCCGCCGCGAGTGAGTTCTACCGCGACGGCGCGTATCACTTAGTCGGCGAAAATCGAGTGCTCTCCAGTGACGAACTCGTCGACTACTGGGTCGACCTCTGTGCTCGTTACCCCATCGTGTCGCTCGAAGACGGCATGGCGGAAGAGGACTGGGACGGCTGGCGAACGCTCACCGATCGACTCGGTTCCACGGTTCAACTCGTCGGTGACGACATCTTCGTGACGAACACCACGTTGCTGCAGAAGGGAATCGATCGAGGCATCGCGAACTCGGTGTTAGTGAAGTTGAACCAGATTGGCACACTCACCGAGACGCTCGACACCGTGCGCCTGGCCAACGTGAATCGCTACAGCGTCGTGATTTCTCACCGTTCGGGTGAGACCGAGGACGTCACCATTGCGGACTTCGCGGTGGCGACCAACGCGGGTCAGATTAAGACCGGCGCGCCGGCGCGTTCTGATCGCGTCGCCAAATACAATCAATTGTTGAGAATTGAGGAACAGCTCGGTGATCAAGCTCGTTTTCTGGGATCGAGGTCGTTGTCGGGGGCGAAAGATCTCAACAACAAGTGACTTCGTCGGGCAAAGTGAGGTCAACTACTGGCTTTGCGCTAGCCCTGATCACCAGACAAGTTAATACTGTGGTGCTGGCGCGTTTTGACGCCGGCACCAAGTAGAATTTCTGTTTTAGCATCGAAAAACCGCTAAGCGGTCAAGAACGTTTCGTAGTTTCAGAGTCTTTGTCGGGGGCGGCAGTGCCAACATCACATTATTTCGGAGTGCGGAGTCGTAACCGTTGGATGTTGCCCCTTGGCGTACTGACCGCCGTCATCATGCTGGTGGGTTGGTTCCCGGCCGCGGCGTTGTGGCATCAGCAGACGCAGCTCGACGCCACCTCGGCCCAAATCAAGGCCGTCCAACGACAAGAGCTCGCGCTGACGAGCCAGGCCAAGTTGATTGACACCAGAGCTGCCGCCACGCAACTTGCGCGCGGGCAGTACCAGTTGGTCTCACCCGGTCAGAGCTTGATTCAAGTGCTGCCCGGGAACTCCGCGGGCCAGGTGTCGCCAAGTTCGGCCGATCCCGGTCTGCAACCGCTCGTCTCGCCTTCGTCCGCGACGCCGCTTTCCGGCTCGTCGCCGACGCACCGCACCACGAACGCGTACGTATCTCGACTGGTTCGTACCTTCGAGTTCTGGCGTTGACCTTTAGGGACGCGTCCCCCGACGATCTCACGCTCGTCGAATCACTACTGGGTCGACCGCTCTACGGGCGTTTCGCGGTAGTCGTTCGCCGCGTCGATGGACGTCCCGTCGTCATCGAGAACGAGCCGCACCTTCGAGACGGTACGCCCATGCCCACCCTGTATTGGCTCGTCGATCCCGAGCTGCACGACGCGGTGAGTCGAATCGAAGGCGACGGGGGAGTGCACCGCTTCGAAATCCTCGTCGACGCCGACGAACTCCAGCGCACGCACGACGAGTACGCCCGTCGGCGTCGCTTGGCGACCGTTCGCACCGACCTCGTTCAGCCCGAAGGGGGCGTGGGTGGCACGCGCGTCGGCGTGAAGTGCCTGCACGCCCACCTCGCCAACTTCCTCGTCGGCGCGGACGATCCTGTGGGCGAAGTTGTCGCGAGCACGCTCGACGTGAGTTCACTGAAAGTCGAAGACGTTCGTGGCTAACGCGGTGGCCGCCATTGACTGCGGGAGCAACTCCACGCGAACCCTCATTGTCGACGGTGAGGGCCACGCGTTAGTGAGAGAGATGCACATCACGCGGCTCAGCCAGGGTGTCGACGCGTCGGGGTCACTGTTACCCGAGGCGATGGATCGAACCTTTCGAGTGCTCCAAACGTACCGCGAAAAGTGTGACGACGCGAGCGTTACCAGGGGACTACTCGTCGCGACTTCGGCGGTGCGCGACGCGACGAACGGATCAGCGTTTCTCGAAAGGGCGCACGACATCGCGGGCTTTGTCGCGAAGACTCTTCGCGGCGACGAAGAGGCGGCGTACTCGTACGCCGGCGCGAGCGGCGATCTCGACAAAGTCGAAACACCCACCATGATCGTCGACGTCGGCGGAGGATCGACCGAACTGGCGGTCGAACTCGACGGAGTGCTGTTCAGTCACTCAATGCAACTTGGTTGCGTGCGGGTCACCGAGCGCGCGCTTGGTCGAGGCGTCGTGACCTCCGAGAGCGACACCGTCACGAAGTCGATGATCGAGCTGGAACTAGACCGAGCTTTCGACGCCGTCCCCGTGTTTCAAGAAGTAGTAGCCAACGTACGACTCGTCGGGCTGGCGGGAACGGTCGCGACGCTCGCCCAACTTGACGCAGGACAAGCGAACTACGACCGCGACGTGGTCCATCATCGAGTGCTCTCGCGAACGACCGTGCAGCACTGGCGAGACCTACTCGCCCGAGAGTTACCCGAAGAGCGACTTACACACCCGGGGATGGTCCTCGGGCGAGAGGACGTCATGCCGGCGGGGCTCTATATCCTGGACGCGGTGATGGAACGCTTCAACGTGGAGCAGCTTTTGAGTTCGGAGAACGACATTCTTGACGGGATAACGAGTTCGCTGCTGGCCCCATGATTGCGCACGTGTCGTTGACCTGTAACGATGGAGGAGTGAGAACTCGCTCATGGTAACGACTCGAAGCGCCGTCTATTCGCCCATCACCTTGCACGGGCGACGGATCGTGCTGCGCACGATGAACGAGCAGGACTACGAGCCGTGGTACGAGGTGCGTACGCGCTGTCGCGACTGGCTTTTGAAGTGGGAGCCGCGATCGGCTCACGCCACGCACTTGGCGGAGGATCACCGCAGTTTTGTGAGCCGTTGCGCGATTCGAGAACGTGAACGACAGATCGGCACGGGCTTTGGTTTTGGGATCTTCGTCGAGGGTCGCTTCGTCGGTGAGATCACGCTCTCGTCGATTCAGCGCGGGCCCCTCCAGTCGGCCTACATCGGTTACTGGATCGACGAGGCGGTCGCCGGCCAGGGACTCATGCCCGAAGCCGTCGTCACGATGCTGCAGTACGCCTTCGAGTCACTTCGCCTGCACCGCGTGGAGATCAACATCATTCCTCGAAACGCCCCGTCACGCCGTGTGGTCGAAAAACTCGGACTGCGATTTGAAGGAATCTCGGAGCGTTACCTCGAGATTGACGGCGCTTGGGAAGACCACGCGCGCTACGCCATTACCGCCGAAGAGTGGAGCGATCGCGCACCCGAACTCGTCACGGACTGGCTGTTACCGCGTCGCGACTAGACGGCCTCGTACGTTCGTCCGCGCAGCTCCTCGAGGCGAGCCGTGCGCAGGGTTCCCCCTAAGGCGCCGGCAATACCCAACCCGCCCAGCGCGCCGTCACGACCGAGGACGAGCAGGGCGTCGACGGCGTTTCTCGCGATGACGAGACCGTGGAGTCGAGCTTCTTTCGCCAGCGCGGCGACGTCGTTGGCCGTTACCGACAGCGGAAGTTCGACGACCGGGTTCTCGTAGCGGGTCTTCTTGAGGCCCCGGATGTCACGGATCATGGCCCACGCGTCGTGACCCGGTCGAACCGACGAGCCTCGTACGTCCTGCCAAGTCACGTGGAGCGGACGCACGCTCAGTTCTAGTTGGTCGGCGAGGTAGAGAAACTCCACGTCCAAGGCGAATCCGTCGATCATGGCGAGCAGCGCCAGGAGTCGCGCCGGTCCGAGCTGGAAACCCTTACAACCACACTGCGTGTCACGAAGCGTGGTGCCCGTGTAGTGGCGCACCAGGCGGTTGTACGCTGCTCCGGCGAACGTGCGAAGCCGCGAGTCGTACTTGATGTCACCCGAGAGAGCCCTCGAACCCGGCACGAGCGCGGCGTCGCCAAGGGCCGCGACGAAGTCGGGGAGTCGTCGTGGGTCAATCGCCATGTCGGCGTCGACGGTGACGACGTAGGTCCCGCTCGCGAGCGCGATGCCGAGTCGTAGCGCCGCGCCCTTACCAAGGTTGGCGGGCTGTTGGACAAAGAGGGCGTGTTCCAAGTGGCCGTAAATTTCTTGCGCGCGCTCCAAGGTGTCGTCGCTCGAGCCGTCGTCGATCACGATGACTTCCACCGTGGACGGGTCCAGGGACTGCAACGTGGGCCGGAGGCGTTCGAAACCCACGCCCAGTCGCTCGGCTTCGTTGTAGGCCGGGATGATGAGAGAGAGCGCGAGCGTCACCTGGTCGCCCTAGGGGCGCGCGGCCCCGATGAGTCCGGAGGTAAAGAGGGGAGCGAGCGAGACGGTGGTTCCGGAGTGCGCGGCGGCGATCGTCGTGTCGACGCCCCAAGGGCCACTACCCACGTACATAACGACGTGATCGACTACGTGGTCACCGTCAAGGTTGTAGTAGAACAGCAGGTCGCCCGGCTGGAGCTGGGTCAACGTCACGTGAATCATGTCCGGGTACTGAGATTCCGTGGTGCGCGGGATGGTTATCCCCGCGCTCGCCCAGGCCCACTGGACGAGACCCGAACAGTCAAAGCCCACGCCCGCGCTCTCGCCGCCCCAGACGTAGGGCACGCCGATCTGGGATTTGGCGTACTGCACGGCCTTGTCGCCCTGGGCGGAACTTCCCACTTGGGCGATCGTGGGCGTCGCGATCGCGGCCTGGATCGCGTCGATGACTTCGTTGGCGGCACTCTGGCCTCCCACGGCCGACGCCGCCGCGATGGCCTGCTCTTCGCCGGCGGTGCTGTTCGCCTTGGCGGCCGTCACGCCGGCACTTATCTCGTAGGTAATGATCTCACCCTTGAGTCGGGCCGTCACGGTGTCGAGGGTCGCCTGCGTGGCGTTTTGGAGTTGGATGTTCTGCTCGAGGAGACCCTTTAGTTCGTACGTCGCGTGTTGCGCTTTGGCGCGTTGCGCGGCGACTTTGGCGACGGTGTTCTGCAGGGACGTCTGCTCACGCTCGTAGGTGTTGACCAGCTTGTTGAGGTTGCCGATCACCTGGTCTTGGTAGACCTTGGTGGCGTCAGCCTTGGTGACGTTTTGATTGAACAACGAGAGGCCCTGCGTGCCGACCGCGCCGAGCACGTAGGCGCGAACGACCGCGACGACCAGCTTCTTCGAGGTGGCTTTGGCGGCCGCGCGTTTCTGCGCCTCCTGGGATTGGAGATTGACAATGTTGGTGTTGATGGACGCCAGATCGCCCATCTCCGCGTCGTATTGATTCGACGTGACTTCGCTGCGAATCTCCTGTCGAGAGAGGGCCGCCGAGAGATCGGAGATCTGCTTTTGGGTGACCGCAATGGAACTCGCACTGACCGAGGTGGGTAGGAAGAGCCACGAAGCGGTGAGTACCGCCAAAAGCACGAGGGAAGTTGTTCGAGTCGTGCCCCGACGACGCACGCGAAACATAGGACCAGCCTAGTTAGCGTACATAAGAAATCTTGGCGTTCCGCGAAATCGTAACAATGCGTTAGCGTTACGGCGCGACCCTGTTGCGTGGGGGCGTAGCCCAATTGGCAGAGGCAAGGCGCTTAAACCGCCTCCAGTGAGGGTTCGAGTCCCTTCGCCCCTACGCAGCGAGGACCCCTACTCATTATTTAGTAGCGTTGTAGGGTGGCGAAAAGCACATCGGGTAAGTGGGTAAGTAGGGTGGGCGCCGCGGGTGGCGGCAAGACCTACCAAAAATCTCGTCCTGGGAACTACTACGGAGTGCTCGCGGTCATCGTCGTCCTCGGACTCGCGTTGACGGTCTACTCGCGCTTTGAGTACCAGAACCCGGTGAAGAAGCACTCCACGGCGGTCGCGCCGAAGATCGGCACGACGCTGTACGCCGGACTGTCGATACAGTACTGTGGCCAGAAATTGGCGTACCTGAACACGGACCCGACCTTCAAGGGCGGCTTCACGGTTCAAAACGACAACGTCATCAAACTGACGCCGGCCTCCGCCGCCGATGCCGGAAACAACGCGACTTTGAAGCAGTTCGCGGCCGAGTACCCCGGACTGGTGGTGAGTTCGAGCGAGCTCGGCGTGCCCACGGCCACCGGCGTCGCGAATCCCAAAACCACCTACAAAAACGGTGCCACGTGCTCGGCGAAGTCGAAGTACCCCGGGAAAAAAGGCAAGGTTGTGTACGCCTATTGGACGACGTTGGCCCAGAAGAAACCCACGATCACGACGAATCCCGCCAAGGTCAAATTCGTCAACGATCTTCGCGTGACGATGGCCTTCGAGCCCACGCGTGTCACGCCCTCGGCGCCCACAACGACGACGGTTGACGCCATGTTCGCCGCCGCCATTACGTCCACGACCACAACCGTCGCGACGACGACGACGGCCCCGACGACGACCACCACCGCGAGTACGACCACCACGACCAAAGGCTGATCGTTGCAGTCGATCATCCTGGTCGGTGGTAAGGGAACACGACTACGTCCGTTGACCTACGAAACGCCCAAGCAGATGTTGCCGCTGGTGGGGGTGCCCATGATTGAGTGCGTGCTCGAGGCCCTGGCGCGCCACGGCGTCACCGACGCCGTGCTCTCGCTGGGCTACCTGCCCGACCGTTTCACCGAGGCCTATCCCTCGAACCTCATTTCGGGCGTGCGCGTGACCTACGCCGTTGAGCAGGAGCCCCTCGACACCGCGGGCGCGATTCGATTTGCCTCGACTTTCGCCGGCGTCGGCGAGACGTTTCTCGTGGTGAACGGTGACGTCGTGACCGACCTCGACGTCACCCGGCTCTTGAACTTTCACCGCGAGAGCGGCGCCGAGGTGACCATTGCGTTGCACCCCGTCGAAGACCCCTCACACTTTGGCGTGGTACCGACGGCCGAAGACGGCCGCGTGTTGGAGTTCGTCGAGAAACCGCCGCCCGGCGAAGCGCCGACGAATCTCATCAACGCCGGCACCTACGTCTTCGAGCCGCGCGCGTTGGATCGCATCGCGCCCACGGGACCCGTCAGCATCGAACGAGTGACCTTCCCCGCGCTGGCCGCCGCGAACGCGCTCTACGCCCTCTCGGACGACGGGTACTGGCTCGACACCGGCACGCCGCAGCTCTACCTGCAAGCCAACATTGACGTTCTCAAGGGTCGCAACCATCAACACAACTTCCAAGGCGTGGTCGATGGATCGTGGCGAAGCCCCTCGGCCAGCATTGACGCGAGCGCGACGCTCCGCCACAGCGTCGTCGACCGAGAGTGCGTCGTGGGCGCGGACGTGATCTTGGAAGACTCGGTGCTCTTGCCCGGCGCCGTCGTGCAGAGCGGCTGCGAGATTCGCTCGTCCATCATCGGGCCCGAGGCCGCCATTGGCACGAGCTCGATCCTCGGTCCGACGTGTGTCGTTGGCGCGAAAGAGCACGTGGCGTCGGACTCGCGCCTGTCGGGCGACGTGCGACTCGGCGGGGTCTAACTAGCGAAAGAGATCGTCGTTCTTGGTTCGAACGATGTTCTCTTGAATAGAGCCCGGTCCAAAGAACGACTCGTCGAGACCCCGCACCAGCGCGAAGGGCGTTCCCGCCGCCTTGTGCAGAACCAAATTCGCCGCGCCAGCGATCTCGTCGGCGATGGCGACCTCGGTCGCCTCGAGGAGTCGGCCGTTCGCGTCGAACGTGCCTCGCAGATCCAGTAACGGTACGAGTCCCGCTGATCCCAGCGCGACGTCGGTGACGCCTTGGCGCCAGACGCGACCAAAGGTGTCGGTAATCAGAATTGCGACCTCGACGCCCGTTCGTCGCGCGACGTCACTTTGGATTCGACGCGCCGAACGATCGGCGTCCTTCGGTAGAAGCACCGCGGTTCCCTCGTCGGTATTAGAAAGGTCCACGCCCGCGTTGGCGTTGATGAAGCCGTGTCGCGTCTCGGTGATGCGAAGCGGCCCACGGCGACGTAGGACGCGCACGGACTCTTGTTCGACGATGGCGACTTTGTGCCGCTCGGAGCCGTCAAAGGCCACGACTTGACCTTCGGATTTCGACACGACTTTGCTGGTGACGATGAGGAGATCGTGGTGGCGCAACTCTTCGCCAGCGCTCGACAGGGCGTCGAGCAGCAACGTCACGAGGTCGTCGTCGCGTTGTACTTTTACGCTGGAGGCGAGCGCCACGAGACGCAGTTCACTCACGCGAGCACCGCTTTGGCGAGACGCTCGGCGTTGTCGGGATCAGCCATGATCGTGGTGGTGACCTCCACGTGAACGCCACGGCCGCGAATCTTCTCGGCGAGGGCCGCGTCGGCTTCGTCGATGATCCACGTACCCACCAGGCCTTCGTAGAAGTCAACGACGCCCAACGAGGACGCCTCGTGTCCGAGTTCACGAAGGAGTCGATCGGCGGGACCCTTCAGCGCCGTGCCTTGAACGAGCGGTGAGACCGCGACGACGTTCTCTCGTCGCTCGTGGAGAATCTCTCGCACGCCCGGAACTTGGAGAATCGGGTCGATCGAGATCAGGGGATTCGAAGGCGCGATCACGATACGACTGGCGTCGTGCAGCGCGCGCCTCGCTTCGTCACTCAGGCGCGCCGTGGAGGCGCCGACGACCTCGATGGACGTAACGACGACGTCGTGGTGATAGCGAACGAAGTACTCCTGAAAGGTCAGGCGTCCGTGGTCGGTGACAAACTCCGTGGCCATCGGATCGTTCGTGACGGGCAGCAGGCGCACGTTGACGCTGAGTCGCGTGGCCAGCTCGGCGGTGACCTCGGTTTTGGTGGCGCCTTCGCTCAGACGTTGACTTCGATAGAGATGCGTGGCGAGGTCGCGATCGCCGAGTCGAAACCACGCTGCTCCGCCCAGTTCATCTAACTCGTCCATCACGCGCCACGTCTCGTCGCGTAGCCCCCAGCCGAGTTCGTCGTTGTTCAGTTCGGCAAGCGTGTACGTGATGGTGTCGAGGTCGGGACAGATGGTGAGTCCGTGCAGCACGAGATCGTCGCCGACGTTCACGACGGCGGTGATCTGTGTGGGATCGATCACGTCACTCAGCGCTCGAATCAGTCGGGCTGCTCCGATGCCCCCACTCAGTACGGTTATCACTTCCGAAACCTTAGGGGCGCTTGGGTATCATCGAGAGTTGTGAGCAGCCCCCTCGACGACGCCTGGCCCGGCTCGCCGGCGTACGTCGTACTGCGCTTACACGACGGCGTGATCGAGCGCGTTCTTGAAAGTGGCAATCTCGACGAGATACGACCCTGGGCCTCGGTCTCGAAGATGGCCGTGGCGATGGCCTTCGGCGTCGAGATCGACTGGGATTTGCACGCGTACAGCGAAAGCGTGGGGCCCCGAGGCGCGAACTTCGCCAATCTCTTCTCCCATTCGAGCGGCCTCGGCCTCGAAGAGGGCGATCCGATGGTGCCCATTGCCACCCGGCGCGTCTACTCCAACTACGGCGTGGACTACGCCGTGAAGGCCATTGTCGGTGAGAGTCCCGCGGCCGACTGGTTGGAACACCGAGTCTTTCGACCCCTCGGGATGTCGTCATCGGCGCTCCTCGATCGACCCTCTTTTGGGATCAGTGGTTCGACCAACGATCTGGCGAAGTTGGCCGTGGCGTGGCTTCGACCAGACGGCATCGCGCGAGAGACGAGGGACCGACTCATTCGGCCCTACCTGCCTGACCTTGTGGGCATCGTGCCGGGCTTTGGTCGATTCACCCCCTGCCCGTGGGGAATCGGCCCAGAGGTACGCGGCGACAAAGAACACTGGATGGGCGACTGGCCGCCGGCGAGCTTCGGTCATTTCGGTCAAAGCGGCTCGTTGATGTTGCTGAACGCCGACGAGGGCATTGGCGTCGTCGCCACCGGCACCGAGCCCTTTGGACCGTGGGCCGTGCGTCTCTGGCCCGAGTGGACCAGTGTGGCGCGCCAGCTAGCCCTCGCGCCGTGAGTTCTGAACTTCCCCGAGTTGGCCTCGATCTCGACGGCTCGCTCGAGTCACTGGGCAACTCGATGACTGATCTGGCGAACGCGCTCGACGCCACGGGCGAGTGTGTGCTGGTGCGCTTTCGTTCACACTCGGCGCCCACTTCACCCAACGAAGCGCGACTGGCGCTTCGCTCGCTCTGGACGCCGTTGTGGCGACGAAGCCTCGGCCCCTCGCTCGATCGACTCCTCGATCCGGTGGACGTCGTGCACGTCGCGGGTCGTACGACACCGCCGACCAAGTCGACGCCGCTCATAATTTCGGTCGATGATCTGCGACCACTTCGTGGCGAGTCGCGCGAGTACCAGCGCATAAATCAACTACGTCGTGCCGTTCGCCACGGAGCGACGCTCGTCGCGTCCACGAGAAGTGCGGGTCGCGAAGTACAGAGCGTGCTCGACATCGATCGAGCGCGCGTTGTCGTCGTGCCCCCGGCCGTCCCGCTCGTTCAGCCCACCGTGACCGGCACGGCGATCGTCGTGAACCTGACCGGCGTCGTGAAGCCGTTTTTCACCTTGGCCCCCGCACTGGTCGAGTTCGCCAAGAGTCAAGGCACCCACGTCGAGGCAGTCACCAGCGCGCAGATGGCGCAACGAATTCGCTCCAGGGGACTCGGCGTGCGCTTGCGACCGAGGAGCGACGCGCGCAGCGCGCTCAGCGAGGCGAGGGTCGTCCTTCACGTCTCTGACGGCGCGCGCTTTCCCTCGTTCGCCATCGCGGCCCTCGCGGCCGGCGTGCCAACGATTGCCCGCGCGACGACGATCAATCGAGAACTCTTGAGCGGCGCGGCCGCCTTGACCGAGAGTGATGACGAGGTCATCCCCACCCTTAACGAGATCTGGGAGAGTCCGACACGCCGGGCCATCATGACGGCGGCCGGTCGCTCGAGGGCTGAAGATTTTGCACCAGCCACCGCGGCGCGCGCGTACGCCGCACTCTATCGAGAAGTCGTGCGAGGCTGGAATCCGTGACCCGCGCCGTCAGCATTTCGCTCGACCAGTTCTTTCGACCCCAGCCCGGGGGCATCGCCACGTACGTGCGAGGACTGGTGCGGGGCCTCGATTCGCTGAACGACGAGTCGCTCCGTCTGGTGGGTATCACGCCGCGCGGCAATCCAACGCAGGACATCTCCGACCTCGCCCTCGAACGTGTGAACGCGAACGCGTCGATCAACGTGTTGACACGACTGTGGGCGCGACGGTCCGTGGGCGTGCCGGCCTTCAGTGACGTCGTGCATGCGACCTCGCTGGCCGGACCCTTTGGCGGTGGAAAGAAGGATGCCGTGCACTCGGTGGCGCTGCACGACCTCTTGTGGCGCGACGAACCGAGCGCGAGCACCCCGCACGGCATCCGGTTTCACGAGGGGCGCTTGCAGATGCTGAAACGACGAGACGACGTGCGCATTATCTCCACGGCGCCGGGTCTGGCTCAGCGATTGATCGACGACGGATTCGATCCTGGGCGAGTGCACGATTCTCGCCTCGGGGTCGACGACGAGCTCACGGTGCCCGACAGCGAAGCCCAGGTGCGCGCCGCTCTTGTGGAACGTGGCATCGAGGGGCCCTTTACGTTGTACGTCGGAACGCGCGAGCCGAGGAAGAATCTGGAACGCTTGGCGAAGGCCCACGCGCTCGCTTCTTCGACGAACCGTGATCTTGGTCCACTGGTTCTCGTGGGGCCGTCGGGCTGGGGCGACGACGTGGAGCGCCCCAACGCCGTGGCCCTGGGTCTCGTGTCGGGGTCCCTCTTGAAGGGTCTCTACCGCGACGCGAGCATCGTTGCCTACGTTCCTCGGGCCGAAGGTTGGGGACTGCCGCCGGTGGAGGCCCTGCACGCGGGCGCCCGGGTCGTCGCGAGCGTCACGACGCCGAGCGTCGCCAGCAACAGCGAAGTGGTGCGCGTCGATCCACTCGACGTCGAGGCCATCGCCGAAGGTCTCGTTCAAGCCTTGTCGCAGAGTGACGACGAAGACGCCCGTCAACGTCGACGCGCCTCGGTGGCGTCACTGACGTGGCGAAACGCGGCGCTCGATCACCTGGCGGCGTGGCGGTGAAAGTTGCGCTGGACGTGTCCGCCGTTCCGCCCAAGATTGCGGGTGCCGGTCGCTACATCGCCGAGCTCGCCCGTCGTTTGCCCGAGGTCGACGTCACGACCACGCTGGTCACGCGCCGCGGCGACACTAATCGCTGGCGCGACGTGTCACCCCGAGCCGAGGTGATTGGTCTGGTGCCGAACGGACGCGTCGCGCGGCTCGCGAACGAAGCGTGGCTCCTCGGACAGAGTCACGTCGCGCGCGCGGCGGATCTATGGCACGCCCCGCACTACACAATGCCCCGTCGACGCTCGACGCCTACCGTGGTCACCATCCACGACCTCACGTTCTTCACCAATCCCGAGTGGCACCAACGTTCGAAGGTCGCCTTCTTTCGACGAGCCATCAAGTACTCGACGCAACACGCTCGCGTCGTGGTGAGCGTGAGCGCGTTTAGTGCTCGACTCTTGGAAGAGATCTTTCCCGCGCACGCACCAATCGTGGTCGCGCCACTGGGCGTCGAGCTCGCGAGATTCGACACGTTGGATCTTCACGACGAGTCCACCTTTCGCGACTATGGTCTCAAAGTTGATGTTCCCTTCATCTTCTTCGTGGGTACCTTTGAACCACGCAAGGGACTGGACGTGTTGCTCGAGGCCTTTCGTGAGATCGCGCGTCGCGACAACGAGGTCGAGTTGTGGCTCGCGGGCCAGGCCGGTTGGGGCGTGGGTCCCCTCGAGGCGCAGATTGACACGCACCCCTTTCACGCTCGAATCCGTCGCCTCGGCTTCGTTGATGACGCGCTGCTACCGGCGCTCTTTCGCCGAGCTCGCGCCGTGGCTTACCCGTCACGGGGGGAGGGGTTCGGTCTACCCGTCCTTGAAGCGATGGCCTGTGGTGCGTCGGTGGTGACCACGAAGGACACCGTCATGGCTGAAGTCGCCGGTGACGCGGCGCGACTAGTGCCCGTCGGCAACGCCGAAGCCCTCGCGGCGTCACTCCTCGACGTCCTCGAAACAAGTGAGGACGATCGACGTCAATGGTCGAGACGCGCTCGCGAACGGGCCGAGCACTTTACGTGGGAGGCCTGCGTCGCTCAGCACCTGGTGGCGTACGAACAGGCACGTAGCTGAGATGCGCGCCCTCGTCACTGGCTCCCAGGGCTTTGTCGGTCGGCACTTAGTAGCACACTTGCGAGAGAGCGGTGACGAGGTGGAGGGCATCGACCGCGAGCGCGACGTCACCGACGCAACGAGCATGCGCGAAGCCTTTGAAGCTTTTCGCCCCGATGTCACCTACCACCTCGCGGCGCTGACCCACGTGGGTGAGTCGTGGGATCACGCCCGTGAGTTCACGCGCGTGAACGTCGTGGGAACCCTCCGCGTACTGGACGCCGCTTGGAAGGTCGTACCGACGTCAACGACGCTAATCGTCAGTTCGTCCGAGGTCTACGGCGTCGTTCGCGAAGAGGACCTCCCGATTCGCGAGAATTTTCGCGTCGCGCCCGCCAATCCCTACTCTTCGAGCAAAGTGGAAGCTGAGCGCGTCGCGCACGAGGTGGCTCGCCGACGAGGTCAGCGCGTTCTCATCGTTCGCCCGTTCAATCACCTCGGCCCGGGTCAGGCCCTCAACTTCGTGGTGCCCGCACTCGTGAGTCGTTTACTCGAAGCCCGCGAGCGCGGCGAGAGCGAGATCCCGGTGGGTGATCTCTCTACTCGGCGCGACTTCACTGACGTGCGTGACGTGGTGCGGGCCTATCGACTGCTCACGCTCCTCGGCGTTGCGGGTGAGACCTACAACGTCGCCTCGGGACATGACGTGGCGTTACGTGACATCGCGGACCTACTCGTGCACGAAATCGCGCCAATGATGAAACTCGTCGTTGATCCGACGCTCCTGCGACCGAACGAAGTCCCAGTATCTCGAGGAAGCTTCGAAAAGTTGAACGGCGCGACCGGCTGGTCGCCCCTCATTCCCTTGCACGTGTCGCTCCGCGACGTCGTTGACGAACTCATCGCGCGGCGTCTCGAGAAGTAGAGATTTCGTGTGACCGTAGGGATTTGAACGCGGCAGCATTCAAAACCGATCTCTTGGGCCAACTAACCTTGTGGGACTGATGGACTCTCGTGCTCCGGCCGTTGTTGCCGTCATCGTTACTACCGGTTCCGGGCCGGGCCTCGAAGCCACTGCGGCTTCCTTGGCGGCTCAGAACTACGAGCAACTAAGCCTGCTCGTGGTGGCGAACGGGGATGCTTCGCACGTCCCCGAGCGCGTTGCGGCTGTCGCGCCCAACGCCTTCGTGCGCGTACTCGACGAGAACCGGGGATTTGGCGCGGCCTGCAACGAAGCGGCGCTCATGATCGACGGTTCGGCCTTCTTTCTCTTCTGTCACGACGACGTGCTCCTCGAACCCGACGCGGTGCAACTCATGGTCGAGGCGGCGTATCGCACGAACGCGGGCATCATTACGCCCAAGGTCGTGGCGTACGAAGACACCCTCGTGCTCTTGCACGCGGGTCAAACGTGCGACCGATTCGGCGTGGTGCGAGAGCGCGTGGAACTCGGTGAGATTGACCACGGCCAACAAGACCTCGAGCGAGACGTCTTCGTCGCGCCCGGCGGGGTCACGCTCGTTCGCACGGACCTCTTTACGACGCTGCGCGGGTTCGACCCAATGATCACGCTCCTCGGCGAAGACCTCGATCTCTGCTGGCGTGCTCAGGTGGCGGGGGCGCGTATCGTCGTGGCGCCACTCGCCAAAGTGGCGCATCGTGAAACGATTGCTACGGGCGAACGTCTCGTCACCGCCGTCGGCACGCGACGCGCCAGCCGACAGGACCTCCAGCGCCGCCACCAACTCCTCGTCGTCGCGACCGGGTGGGGGCGACGACAGGTGGTGTGGACGTTGATGATGCTCTTCGTCATCGACACCTTCGAGGTGGCGCTCGCGCTCGCTAGTCGAGACCTCGATCGGGCGGGCGCCATCGCCGGTTCGTGGCGCTGGTTGATCAAACAACGCCGGGGCGTTCGACAACGTCGTCGTCAACTTCACCGGCTTCGGGTGCTCTCGGACGCCGAGTTGCATCGACTCCAAGTCGGGGGAGCCAATCGACTGAAGCACTTCTTCGTGACGTTGCTCCGTGAAGGGTACGACAAGGCGCGAGGTATCTTGCCACCCGACGAAACGCTCGAGGCCTTTGAGGAAACCGAGGGGGCCGGCGTCGGATTCGCGGCGGCCTTTTCGGAGGACGAAGAGTTCGACGAGATCGCCGAGAGTGGAGTGCTCGAACTTCGCACGCGCCCCTCTCGGCTCATGACGTCCTTTCGCTCGCAGGCCGCGTTCGTCGGACTCGTCGCGGTGTTGTGGCTCATTGGATCGCGCAATCTCGTCGCGACGCATCTGCCGTTGGTTGGCCGGCTCGCGCCCCTCGACTCGTGGTGGGGAACGTGGCGACACTTCTTTGCGTCGTGGTCCTCGAACGGGGTGGGCACGGGCACGCCGGGCATGCCCGGTTACGGGGTGCTGGCCTTCGCGGGCACGTTCGTGTTCGGGCGCATGGGCGCCTTGCCCCGATTGGTGCTGATCTTCGCGGTGCCCGTGGGCGCCTTTGGCGTGGGTCGTCTCCTCAAGGATCGCGTGTCGAATCGCGCGCGAATCTTTGGCGCCTTCGCCTACGTTGCGATGCCCCTTGGTCTCAACATGATCAGCCAGGGTCGCGTCGACGTGCTGGTGGTGGTGGCGGGTCTGCCCTATATCGTGCGACGAATCTTTGCCTTAATGGACGTGCCGGGTTTTCGACTCGGTCCCTACTCTGAACCGGTGCCCTTCGGTCATCGGGGCTGGCGCACGACCGAGTCCGGCCAGCGCATGGTGCTCATCATGCTCCTCGCCGTCGTGACGGCCATGGCGCCCGCCACGTTGGTGGTCGTTGGACTCGTCGTGGTGGGCGTCATGGTGGCTCGACTCATTGAGCCCGATCCCGAGACGTCCTTTCGAGGATCGTGGAGATTCCTCGGCTCGTTAGTTCTGAACGTCGCGATATTTCTGCTCCCGATGACCATTGACGTCTTCTTTGCGGGGCGACGCGCCCTCGAGATCTTTGGACTAGCGCGGGGGCCGTGGTCGGCGCCGTCGTTTAGTTTGTTCCTACGCGGCGTCGACGGCACGTTCGGTGCCACGTGGTGGGGTTGGCTCTTACCCATCGCGGCGCTCTTCGCCTTCGTGCTCTGCAAGGGCGATCGCCGTCTGGTGGCCTCAAAGATCGTGGTGATCGCGACCTTGACCCTGGTACTCACCGCTCTCGTCTCACGTCACTGGTTGGGTTCGTTCGCACCCGATCTCGACGTCATGTTGGCGCTTTACGCCGTGATGCTCGCGTCACTGATCGGTCTCGGAATCGGGGCTCTCGAACACGACCTGCGCGACGCGGGCTTTGGCTGGCGCCAGATCGCGGCCGGTCTGTCGGTCGCGACGTTGCTGGTGGCGATACTGCCCTTCCTCGCCAACTTTGGCAGTGGTCGTTTTGATCTCCCAACGACGAGCGTCGCGGAGTCACTGAGCACCCTCGCGCCCTCGACGGCCGGCGGGTTTCGGGTCCTGTGGCTCGGTGATCCTTCGGTCCTGCCGCTCGCGGGCTGGTCCGTGGCGCCCGGTCTCGAAGCGGCGACGTCAATGAACGGGCTACCCGGCGGCGCCACGCTCTTTAGCCCCCCCGATTCGGGCACGAGTGACGTCATCATGGAAGCGGTCCAGAGCGCCCTCGCCGGACACACTGTTCGACTCGGTGAACTGCTCGCGCCCGCGGGCATCTCTACCATTGTCGTAATGAATTCGTCGGCGCCCGAGCTCGCGGGCGTCCAGAAGGTGCCGCTGCACCGCGCGCCGGGCGTGCTGGTAGCGGCCCTCGATAATCAAAGCGACCTCTCGTTGAATCTTCAAACCTCCTCGGTCGAAGTCTTCTCGAACTCTCTCTTTCACGGGATCGTCGCCGCGACCGTTCCCGGCTCTACGTCGCTCGCGCCCGTCTTTAGCTCAACGTCGAACTCGGGTCCCTTGACCGCGGGTTCGACGGTCGTCGCGGGCCTTGCGCCCGCGGGCGCGTTTGCCCTGGACGTCAACGGCAAACCCGCGCCGCGATCGACCTTCGGCAGTTGGACGCCCTTCTACACTGTGGCGCCGGCGCCCACCAACCCGGTCGGCACGATCGTCCTGCACCAGTTCCCCCTGAACGGGATTATCGCTCTTTTCACGTTGGGCATGTGGGGGATTGTCTGGCTCGGCTTTGGCTGGATTCACCGACTCGAGTGGCTCTTTACCGGACGTCGCCGGGGCGTCACGGCGCGATCGGCGCAGGAGCTTGATGTCTAGGCGCCGCCGTCTCCCGCTCCTGCTCGTGGCGGCGGTAGTGCTCGTCGCGACGGGCTTCGTGACGTCACTTCGTCACCCCACCAATCCCTCGGAACTCCCCAGTGGTCTTAAGGTCTCATTGAACGCGGAGTCGACCGCGCTCTACTGCACGGGAATTTCCAGCGCCAACGGAGCGCCGGGGCGCGTTTCGTTTTACAACATGGCCTCGGCCAGTCGAAGCCTCAGCGTGAGCGTGGTCTCCGACAAGGGGAACACCTGGCAGGGCTCGATTGAACTGGCCGCGCACGGCCTGCAGTCGCTGCAACCGAGCGTCGTTGATAAGAGCGCCGCGGGCGACAACTTCGGCGTCGCGGTCCAGATCAGCGGCGGCGGGGTGGTGGGTGAAGAGATCGCCGGCACCGACCGGACCGACGTGCCCTGCTCGGCGTCGGGCGTGACGCGCTGGTACGCGACGGGCTTTGACACGTCGAGGGGATCGAGCGCGTACTTAAGCGTCTACAACCCGACGGCCACGTCGGCGGTGTTCAACGCGTCGATCTACGCGACCACGGGCTACTCGGCGCCGCAGGCCTTTCAAGGAATCGCGGTTCCGGCGCACGCCCAGACCGAGGTTGACCTGGGCAAGGAAGTGGTCAACACCTCGAACGTGGGCGTCGGGGTCACGGTTCTTCGCGGTTCACTCGAGATCGTCGGAGTCGAGAACTCGGCGGGGACGGTCTCGTACGACCGGGGTCTCACCGACGCGTCAAAGCAGTCGTGGTTCCCCAACGTCACGACGGTCCAGGCGGCCACGGCGCAGATTCGTGTCGCCAATCCGAACGATTCGCCGGCCCAGGTCACGGTGGACGTCGCGCTCAGTAACTTCAAGGTGTCGCCACAGAGCGTCACCGTCGCGCCCCTCAGCACGGGCGTCGTCGCCATCACGCCGAATCCGGCGATTCCGGCGGTCGGCTACGCCAACTTGACGGTTCACTCGAACGTGCCGGTCGTCAGTGCGCTCGCGACGGGCACGGGCAAGTGGTTTGCGTTGTCGTCGCCCGCGACACCGAGCAACGCCTTTCTCGTGAGCGACTTCTCCAATATCGGCTTCGGCGCCGCAACCGTGACGAATACTTCGTCGCGGTCCATCACGGTGGACGTGTCGACGTTTAACGCCCCCACGCCAGGGGTCGTCACGGGCGGCATAAAACTCGGCGCTGGACAGACCACGAGCCTCTTTGCGACCATTCCCACGTTCTCGCGTTCGCCGAGCGCGACCTATCTTCTGACGTCCACGAAGCCCTCGATGGTGGTCTCTTTGACACTGCCGAGCAAGCCCGCGGGCTTGTACGTGGTGACGCCCTTAGACGGCAGGTAGCGTCGGCGGCTGCCAGTTCGGCGTCGCCGGCACGCGCGGCGCCGTGGGCGACACCGCCGCGGCCACGGGCGCCGGTTCCTTCTTGGGCGCCGCTTTACTAATACCACCCAAGGTACTGACGGTTTTGGTGCCCACGGGGTGAACGGGCTCGCCGTTCGCTTCGTCGATCAGTCGGGCCGCGTCGGCGCCGTCGATGGTCTCACGCTCCAACAGGGCTCGCGTCAGCGCCTCGAGGCCGCGCCGGTGCAGGGTGAGCACCTCAATGGCCCTCGACTCTTGCTCTCGAAGGATGCGCTCGATCTCGTCGTCGATGACCTTGGAGGTGTGGTCGGAGTAGTCGCGCGTGTGCATGAGGTCTTCGCCCAAGAACACCTGGTTGTTCGAGCTCCACGCCATGGGGCCGATCTCCTTGGACATGCCCCACTCGCGCACCATGCGCCGCGCGAGCTCGGTGTTGCGCTGCAGGTCGTCCGCGGCGCCCGTCGAGAGATCGCCGTAGACGAGAAGCTCCGCGACGCGTCCGCCCATGCGCATGCAGAGGGAGTCCTCTAAGTGCTGGCGGGACATGATGTGGCGGTCCTCTTCGGGCAACGTCATCGTCACGCCGAGCGCCATGCCGCGAGGAATGATCGTGATCTTGTGCAGGGGATCGGTCTTATCGAGGACGTAGGCCAGTAGCGCGTGGCCGCTTTCGTGAAAGGCGATGCGCTCGCGCTCTTCGTCTTGCAGGACCATGGTGTCGCGCTCTTGACCCATTAAGACGCGGTCGCGCGAGGACTCGAAGTCCTCCATGCCGATGGTCGTGGAGTTGCGTCGAACCGCGTGCAGGGCCGCCTCGTTGACGAGGTTCGCCAGATCCGCGCCGCTCATGCCCGGCGTACCGCGCGCGACGATGTTCATGTCCACCGACGGGTCGAGGGGCTTACCCTTGGCGTGTACTTCTAAGATGGGGAGACGTTCTCCGAGGTCCGGCAGGGGCACGATGATCTGGCGGTCAAAGCGACCCGGGCGAAGAAGGGCCGGGTCCAAGACGTCGGGACGGTTGGTGGCGGCGATGACCACGACGCCCTCGGTGGGCTCGAAACCGTCCATCTCGTTGAGCATCTGGTTCAAGGTCTGCTCACGCTCGTCGTGACCACCACCGAGTCCCGCGCCTCGCTTACGTCCGATGGAGTCGATCTCGTCGACGAAGACAATGGCCGGCGACTGCTTGCGCGCGGTGGCGAAGAGGTCGCGCACGCGACTCGCGCCCACGCCGACGAACATCTCCATGAAGTCCGATCCCGAGACCGAGAAGAACGGCACGCCCGCCTCGCCGGCGACGGCGCGCGCGAGCATGGTCTTGCCGGTGCCCGGGGGACCGACGAGCAAGATGCCCTTGGGAATCCTGGCGCCAATGTTTCGATAGCGAAGGGGGTTCTTCAAGAACTCGACCACTTCGCTGATCTCTTGTTTCACCCCGAGGTAGCCGGCCACGTCGTCGAAGGTGGTCTTCGGGTGGTCCTCGTTGAACTGCTTCGCCTTGGAGCGGCCGACCGACATCATGCCGTTCATTTGGCCGCGCGCCTGACGGCTGATGTAGAACATGAACGCGCCAAAGATCAGGATCCAAATGAGGTAGGGCAGGAACTCGGCGGCCAGGCTCGAGGGGTTAGCGAAGGTGACCCTGACGTTATTGGTGCGAAGAGCGTTCACCTCGGCCGTGGTCGACGGTATTGGTCCATTCGAGGTGTACTTGACGCCGTTGGTGAGTTGACCGGTGATAACACCACTGGTGTTGTTAATGCTGGCCGATTGGACCGATTTGGAGCTCGCGTCGCGGATGAGCGCGGAGTACGAGATGGTTTTGATGTTCTTATTGGAGAAGAGCGAGGGAATGATCAAGACGCCGATGAAGAACGCCACGAGGGCGATCGTGATGATTCGCCGGCGCATCTGGGGCGCCATGGGCTGTTCGCCCCCTGGTAGATATTTCTTTATCCCGTTTGGATTGTTTTGTTCGTTTGGTGCTTCAGCCACTTATCTAATCTAGAGGTCATTAGCGAAAAGTGGGCTCGGCTGTGCAAATCCTTAAGTTGAAAGCGAAACACCTTTGAGTTCTCCCTCCATTGAAATACGGGCCGATCGACCCCGCGTTGTGCCGATTCTCGTGGCGAGTTTTATTGGATTCTTAGCCGGCCAGTTTCTCGCGCTGCTCCTCGACACGCTGGGGGCAGCGCTCACGCACTACCCCGGCGGCTTCAACGCCCTCAGTAAAGCGGCCAACCCGCCGTGGTGGTCGAACGCGCTCGGCCTGCTCGGACTCTGGGTCGGGTTCGGTGCGGCCATCTACTACGCGTATCGCGAGGGCCACCTTCGTCCCCTAGCGGAGCAGTGGCGACCACGCTGGAGCGATCTTTCCTACGTGGTCGTGGGCGTCGCGTGTCAGCTCGTGATCGACCTGGTCTACGAGCCCTTTCACTTCAAGAGTCTGAACCATCCGGTCAATCATCTCTTCAAGGCGGCTCACGGACCCGGGTTCGTGCTGATCGCGCTCATGACCACCCTGCTGGCGCCGTTCTTCGAAGAGTGGCTCTTTCGTGGGGTCATCTTTCGAGCGATTGCCGAAGGGGCCAAAGGAGTGTCCAAACGCACGGCCGTCACGTTGGGTGTTGTCGTTAGCGCGTGTCTCTTTGGACTGGCCCACGGCGAGGCGTTGCAGTTCGTCGGTCTCGCGTTACTCGGCGTCGTTCTCGCGCTGCTCGTTCATCGCACGAAGCGATTGGTGCCAAGCTTTGTCACGCACGCGTCGTTCAACGCCGTCGCGCTGGTTGCGATCATCGCCCAGCGCGCGGGACACTGATGCGGCGCTTGAGAGCGTTCTGGACGCCGCTACGAGTGTTGGACGCGGCGGTCATCTTCGTAGTCATCTTCATCACGATCATGTCGCTCCATCCCCAGCTGCTCGTCTCTTCGTCACTGATCACCGGCGGCGACACCGGTTCACACGTGGCGGTCCCGGCGTACTTGAAAACGACGGGCAACCTCTTTAACTTCACTCCGTGGTATCCCGGCTGGTTGGACGGCATGCCCGCCTACACCTACTACTTCGTACTTCCCGACGTGCTCGCGTCCTTCGCGAGTTACGTCGTTGGTTTTGCGGTCGCGTTCAAACTGGCGACGATTCTCGGCTCGGTGTTAATGCCCATCACCGCCTACGCCATGGGCCGACTCTTTCGCGCCCCTCGACCAATTCCCGTAGCGCTCGCCGTGGCCACGCTGCCCTTTCTCTTCGACGCGACGTTCACCATCGACGGTGGCAACCTCTTTTCGACGATGGCCGGGGAGTACGCCTTCTCGCTCTCGTTGGCCCTGGCGCTCTTGACGATCGGACTCTTCGCCCGGGGCGCTCGAACGGGTCGGGGCTACTGGCTCGCGGCCCTGGCGCTCAGCGCCACGCTGGCTTCACACGTCTTGCCGTGGCTCTTTAGTCTGAGCGCGGTCGCGGTACTGGTGGTCTTTGAACTGCTTCATCGTCGAGGCGTTGGCGAGGCGACCGAGTGGCCTTTTCACCGCGACGGCGATGCTCGACCGAATCGATCGGCCGTGGGTGCGGGCCTTCTCCTCTTGGCTTTCGTGCCCTTTTTCTTTGCCACGTCGTTCGCCGTCAACCACGGGAGTTTCCTTGGCGCGAAGTCCGGGGTGTTCCCCGTCATCGTTTCACTCGCGTTGACGCTGTTAAGCGTTGTACGAATCGCGCAGAGCACTCGCTCTGATTCTCGCTACTGGCTCGCGGCGCTGGATCTTCTGGCCACCGTGGCGTCACGGTTCGTGGCCGTGCGATTTGGTTTGGCGTTGCTCTTGGCGCTCGTCGCTCTCGAGCTGTTCCAGCGTCGTGGCGCCCACGATCACGATCTCGCCAACGGCGACTACGCGCGGCCACTTCGCTTCGCGATTGGCGCGGGGGTGCTCTCGTTCGGGCTCTCCGCGTGGTGGCTCTTGCCCTTCGCGACCACCCAATCGCTCTCAGATTCGTTGGGCTACACGAACGTCCCGGTTTCGACGCTTCGCTCGATCTTCTCGACGTTGGGGTGGTTCAACGTCACGGGGGGAGCGGCGGGTGATCGATGGGTCATCGTTCTCTGCGCGCTCGCCATCGTGGTGGCCTTCTGGGTGCGCGACCGTCTCGGCATGGTGCTCGCCACGTTGACGATTCTCTCTTTTTGGGCCTTCGTCCTCGATCCCCAAAGCGCCATCTGGAACCAGCGACTGATTCCCTTTTGGTTCATCACGATTCACCTCAGTGCCGGATGGTTAGTGGGGTACGTGGCGGGGCGCTGGTCGGCGCTGGTACCGAAGCATTTTCGAATGGCGCCGTTCTTCATCGAAGGTGACAACATCGCGCACGACGCCGACGCCTCGGATGAACCCGACGTCAGTGAACCCGAGGTCAGTGAACCCGTCGTTAGTGAACCCGTGGTTAGTGAACCAGTCGAGGCGCCGGCGTTGGTCGAAGACCTCTCGAGCACTCCTTGGTGGCGAACGGGTCGAATCGTTGGAGCGACCGTAGTCGTCGCGGTCCTCGGTGTCCTTTCGACGCTGCCGGGACTCATTACGCCGCTCGCGAACGATCTGCACCTGGCGACCGGTGGCAATCAGGTGACGAACTGGGCGCAGACCAACTACGCGGGCTATCAAGCACAGACCGGGTGGCCCGAGTACCACAACCTCATGACGATGATGGGTAACGTGGCGAAGCGCTACGGCTGCGGCCGAGCGATGTGGGAGTACAACTCGTCGGAGCAGCGCTTCGGCACGCCCGAGGCGATGATGTTGTTGCCCTACTGGACGAACAACTGCGTTGATTCAATGGAGGGGCTCCTCATGGAGTCCTCAGCGACGACGCCCTATCACTACCTCGACCAAGCGGAACTCAGCGTCGGCCCGAGCGATCCCCAGGTGGGTCTCAACTACGGCCCGATCAACGTCGCGGAGGGCGTCCGTCATCTCCAGATGCTCGGCGTGAAGTACTTCATGGCCTTTTCACCGGCCGTCATCGCCGAGGCGAAGGCCGACCCCCAACTCCAACTCGTCGCCACGACGAGGAAGTGGCCCGCGTCGGGCGTGCAGTGGCGGATCTATCTCATCAAGCACAGCCCGATGGTCGAAGCGTTGACGAGTACCCCCAACGTCGTCGCCAACATTTCGAGTCAAAGCCAGTGGTTGAAGGCCAATCAGACGTGGTGGCTGAACACCCGACTGCAGAAGGTCTACGCCGCGATGACGGGACCGGCGTCGTGGCCCAGAGCGTCGAGCGTGACCACGATGACGAGTTCGCCGACCCTGCCAAAAGTTGTCGTCTCGCACACCCGCGTGGGACTGCAGACGCTCTCCTTTGACGTCAGCCGTGTCGGTGTGCCGATGCTCGTGAAGATCTCGTACTACCCGCGTTGGCACGTGACCGGCGCGAGCGGTCCGTATCGGGTGAGTCCGAACTTAATGGTGGTCATACCCACGTCCAAGTACGTGTCGCTCGACTACACCAGCACGCCCGCGTTGACGCTGGGCAACGTGCTCAGTGATCTCACGACGCTGGCGGGACTCGTCACGCTCTGGATTGTCCTTCGCAGACGTCGAAGCCTCCGTCAGTAGGATGAGCAGTCGTGGACACCGCCGCCATCTTTAAGGCCTACGACGTCCGGGGCACGTACCCCGATCAGATTGACGAGCGCGTGGCCGAGGCCGTGGGCTCGGCCTTCGCCACGTTCGCCAAATCGTCCCGGGTCGTCATCGCGCGCGACATGCGCTCTTCGGGCGTCTCGCTCTCCGAGGCCTTCGCCCGAGGCGTGCGCGCGGTCGGCGTTGAGGTCGTGGACCTCGGACTGGCCTCGACGGACTTTCTCTACTTCGCTTCGGGCTATCTCGACGTGCCGGGCACGATGTTCACCGCGTCGCACAACCCGGCCAAGTACAACGGCATCAAACTCTGCCTCGCGGGCGCGAAGCCCGTGGGCCTGGAGACGGGACTCGTCGAGATCGAGGCGCTGACCAACGACTTTTACGCGACGCCGGCGACCGGCGAACTCGCCAAGTACTCGAAGCTCGATCTCACGAAAGAGTGGGTCGCGCACGTGCACTCGTTCGCCGACGTCGACACCTTTCGTCCATTGAAGATCGTCGCCGACACCGCGAACGGCATGGGCGGCTTCGTGGCGCCGCTGGTCTTCGCCAGCCTGCCCTTTGACGTGGAGATTCTCTTTCCCGAACTCGACGGTTCCTTCCCGAACCATCCCGCCGATCCACTGAACCCCGAGAACCTGAAGGATCTGCAACGTCGCGTGCTCGAAACGGGCGCCGACGTCGGACTCGCTTTCGACGGCGACGCGGATCGCGTCTTTCTCGTTGACGAGAAGGCTCAACCGATCTCCGGTTCGACGACGACGGCCATGGTCGCCGCGGTGATGCTCAAGCGCCACCCCGGCTCGACGATTCTCTACAACTTGATCTGTTCCAAGTCGGTTCGCGAAGTCATCGCCGAACAGGGTGGCGTCGGATTGAGGACGCGCGTGGGGCACAGCTACATCAAACAGGTCATGGCCGAGACGGGGGCCCTCTTCGGCGGCGAGCACTCCGGCCACTACTACTACCGTGACAACTTTCGCGCGGACTCCGGGATCATCACGGCCTTCGTCGTCTTAGAGCTCATGAGCCAAGCGACGGTCCCGCTCTCCGAACTCGCCACACCATATCTTCGCTACAGCGATTCCGGCGAGATCAACACCGAGGTCGCGAATCCCGCGTCGACGGTCGAACGCTTGACCGAGCAACTGAAGGCCGACGGCGTCACGATCGACCTGCTCGACGGACTGACCGTCGACTACGGCTCGTGGTGGTTCAACCTTCGACCTTCGAACACCGAACCGTTGCTACGTCTGAACGTCGAAGCGAAGGACGATGCTTCGTGTCGGCTTCACGTTGAAGAAGTGCTGACCCTGATTAAGGAGACCTCCTAATGCCCCTCGACTCATTTCTGCTCGACCTGCTCGAAGACCCGGTCGATCACGGCGCGCTGCTCTACGTGCCCTCAAAGGACGTTCTGTTCAACCCCCGTCTTCATATTGCCTACGAGGTACGCGACTCGATTCCCGTGATGCTGCCCGACGAGTCACGTTCGGTCAACGAAGAAGAAGAGCGATCGTTCAACGACGATCCCGACGCTCGCCTAACTGGTCTGCGCTAAAGCGTCGGAGACCCGATGACCAAACACCGCGCTCACGGATAAATCGTGTGTTCGCGAACGACTCATTGTGGCATCGCGCAAAAATGAACTGACGCAAGCTGGCTACGCCAGAAGCATTTGACGATGCTTCGTCTATCGTCAAGACTCGGCTCATATGAGCGACCACGCGGACGACCTTCCCGGCACCAAGGCGTTGCACGGCGACGTAAAGTCTCGTGCGGGAGAGGTCGTCGCTCCAATATTCCAAGCAACCACATTCGCTGCGGCTTCCAATGCGGAGTTTCTCGATGTGGCCACCCGGAGTTTTTCTGACGAGTTCTATACACGATACGGAAACCCAAATCACACTCAGGTAGCTGAAGTCGTGGCTGTTCTCGAAGGAGCCGAGCGAGCCCTCGTTACCGCCAGTGGTATGGGCGCGATAGCGACGCTCGCGTTGAGCCTTCTCGGTCAAGGTGATCACGTAGCCATCCAACGCACCACCTACCCGGGCACCACGAACCTCATCACCAGCCAGTTGAAGCGCTTTGGTATCTCTTCAAGTTTCGTAGAGCAAATGGATCCGGCGTCCCTCGAAGAAGTACTCCGCCCCGAAACCCGGCTCGTCCTCTTAGAAACGCCGAGCAATCCCCTTCTTCAGTTGACCGACATCCAGCGCTTCGCCGACATTGCGCATCACAACGGTTCGCTGGTCGCGGTTGACAACACGGTGGCCACGCCCATCAATCAACGTCCGATCTCCTTGGGAGCAGATCTCGTCTGGCATAGCGCGACGAAGTATCTGGGAGGTCACTCGGATGTTTCGGCTGGTGTCATCGCGGGTAGTGATGACTTGATCGAGAAAATCTGGCGCACCCACCTCGCCATCGGTTCCGTTCTTGGACCGATCGACGCGTGGCTCCTCTTGCGCGGCATTCGCACCCTCGACGTTCGAATGTCTCGGCACAATGAGAACGCGTTGGCTCTGGCGGAGGCGCTTTCGAAGCACTCCGAGATAGTCAACGTCAACTATCCCGGACTCAGCACCCATCCCCAACATCTACTCGCTGGCGCTCAGATGAGTGGGTACGGGGGGCTCCTCTCCTTTAGCGCAACCGGAGGCGCAGAGCGAGCGGACGAACTTCTGGACGCGCTGCGACTTACCGTGCGAGCGGCAAGTTTGGGCTCAGTGCACTCGATCGCGACACGCCCAGCGGCAATGTGGAGCGATCAACGCCAGTATCGCGACCAAAGTGAAGGCGGTGTGGACGAAGGTTTAATTCGCCTTTCAGTAGGAATAGAAGCTAAAGATGATCTTCTGAAGGATTATGCGGCGGCCCTCGACGCGACGACAGTGAATACGAAGTGAACGTACAACATCGCTGCTCACACGGACGTTTCAGAAACGTAGATCGCCACCAAGGTGCGCGTACTCTGGATCACCGCACCCGCGAACTGCATTTGTGCTACTCCTGATACCCACGTTCGCCACTGAGAAGTCTCCAGCGTGACTCAAGGAAGTGGTTGGAAGTCCCAGCCCGGAATCAACATTCTTTGGGCGTACGTTCCAGGCCGCGAAGGGACGACGGCTCAGTTCACGATGTTTGACGACAACGGTCAAGACATGAGTACACCCTGCGAGGTCTTCCGCGTCGGCGAGAAGTTGAGGCTCGTCATCTCTAGCCAACAGGGCACCGCCGATTGGGACTTTGACCTCTTGGAGTTCACGGACGCTCTCGAAAGTGCACGATCGAGGCTCGCTGAAGGCGGCTCCAATCCCAGATGCCCTTCGACGAGCGGCCCGTCGCCGGTGCTCCGACGTTGATCGTTCTCCACGGTGAGGTGGGACTCAGGGGGTCAGAGATTGTTAGTGTCGGAGAACCGAAGCCGTCATTCTTCGACGTGTCTGGTTCTACCTTTAGAGGCGCTCGACGATCATGGCCATGCCCTGGCCACCACCGACGCACATTGTCTCCAGACCAAAGCGCTGGTCGGCGTCTTCGAGTGAGTTAAGCAGTGTCGTCATGATGCGCGCGCCGGTCATGCCAAAGGGGTGACCGAGGGCAATCGCGCCCCCTCGGATGTTCAGTTTGTCGAGCTTGATGCCAAGGTGTTTCGCACTGGGCAGCACCTGCGCCGCGAACGCCTCGTTGATCTCGACGAGATCGATCTCGTCGATGGTCATGTCCGCTCGACGAAGAGCTTGGCGAGAGGCCTCGATCGGTCCCAGTCCCATGATCTCCGGGTTGATCCCACTCACGCCGCTCGCAATAATGCGAGCGAGAGGCTTGACGCCGAGTTCTTGGGCCTTGGTGTCGCTCATCACGATGACGCCCGCGGCGCCGTCGTTGAGGGGACAGGCGTTGCCCGCCGTAATGGTGCCACCTTGGCGAAAGACCGGCTGCAGGCTCGCGAGCTTCTCTAACGTCGTGCCCGCGCGGGGGCCGTCGTCCTTGGCCACAATCGAACCGTCGGGCAAGGTGACCGGCGTGATCTCGCGCTCGAAGAAGCCGTTCAACTGGTGCGCGACGGCGAGTTCTTGACTGCGCAGAGCGAACTCGTCCATCTCTTGTCGCGAGACCTTCTCGAACTCGGCGACATTTTCGGCGGTTTGTCCCATGGCGATGTACACGTCGGGCAGCCCCGGCTGCGGCGTCCACGGATCGGTGACCTGTTCGGAGCGAGCGTTCGCACGTTCGATGGCGTCGTGAAAGAGCGGGTTCATGGCCTTGCCACTGTCGCTCGCGCCGTTGCCATACCGTGAGACGGTTTCGACGCCCGCGGAGATAAAGATGTCGCCTTCGCCGGCGCGAATGGCGTGCGCGGCCATGCGAATCGTCTGGAGCGACGAAGAACAGTAGCGATTGACGGTGACGCCGGGCACGTCGTCGAGGCCGGCGAGTATGGCGACGACGCGCGCAATGTTGAAACCTGACTCGCCGGCCGGCTGACCACAGCCCACCATGAGGTCTTCGACGCTGTGGGGATCGAGTTCAGGCACCTTCTCGAGGAGCGTTCGAACAATGAGCGCGGTCAAGTCGTCGGGGCGCATGTCCACGAGCGAACCCTTGAACGCGCGTCCGATGGGGGTGCGGGCGGTGGCGACGATGACGGCTTCGGGCATGGGTTCCTCCTCAAGTTACTCCAGGGCAACTCTGGCGAGCCTAGTGACTCGTCGCCACGACTCGGGGCTAGTTCACGTCGAGGGGTCCGGCGTTCGCGAAACCTTGACGCACCCCTTTACCCGCGCGCAGAGCGAGTTGGTCGGGGTCAAAGAGCATCCAGTAGGCGTTGCGCGCGTGGTCTCGCGAGCGGTTCTTAAAGATCGATTCGAGAACCTTCGGGTCGTCGGACTCGTCTTCGTGCACGAAGACTTCCAGTATCGGCGTCGAGGTCATGAGCTGGGCCTGCATGATGCCCAGGGACGCCTCGTGCGCGCACTGCTTGTCAATCGGTTCAGGTCCCGGCATGCCGAGCGCCACCACAATGGACGCTCCGTCTTGTTCGATCATGTTCTTCGCCGCGACGGCCAAGTCCTTGAAACCGGGCACCGTCTGACTGACGACCTCAAAGGTGGTGCCGTAGCCGGGACACGCGGCGAGTTCCGCTCGCGCGGCCGCTCCCATGTCGTAGCGAGCGAACATGGTGTCGACGACACCGATTTTCACCTTGGCCTTCGACTCGTTGTTGGTCTTGTTCTTCTTCTTCGACACCCGACTCCAATCTCTCTCCAGTGTAGGGAGTGACACCTCGCGCGCTCTCGGAGAGGATTTCTCGATGTCCTAGAGTTGGCTCGACAGCGAGGTGGGCCATGGCCTGGGACTTTTCAACGGACGAAGCATTCGAAGAACAACTCGACTGGATGCGCGGCTTCGTCCGCGAAGAGATCATGCCGATTGAGACGTTGCGTCTCGGACACGACCAGATCATCACGTTCATCAAGCCCCTCCAGGAGCAGGTGAGAGCGAGGGGCCTCTGGGCCGCGCACCTGTCACCCGAACTCGGGGGGATGGGCTTTGGCCAAGTGAAACTCGGCTTGATGCACGAAATCTTGGGCCAGACCATGTACGGTCCCGTCGTCTTTGGCAACAACGCGCCCGACAGCGGCAACGCGGAACTGCTCGCGGCCGGCATGGAGATGACCGGACGAGAGGACATTCGAGAGCGTTGGTTGACCCCTCTCCTTAGTGGTTCCATTCGATCGGGCTTTTCCATGACCGAACCCAACACGGCCGGCAGTGACCCGCGGCTCTTGAAGACGCGCGCGCTAAAAGACGGTGACGAGTGGGTCATCAGCGGGCGAAAGTGGTACACGACGAACGGCTCGGTCGCCGACATCTTGATCGTGATGGCGGTCACGAACCCCGAGGTCCATCCCTATCAGGGATCGTCGATGTTCGTCGTGCCCGTCGACACGCCCGGCCTCACGATCCTGCGCGACGTGGGCTCGATGGACGACCCCCACGTGGTGTACGGTCGCTTCGGCAATCACGCGGAGATCCTCTACGAGGACGTGCGCGTGCCGAGCGACCACCTCATAGGTCCAGAGGGCTCGGGCTTTCTCCTCGCCCAGACGCGCCTCGGACCGGGTCGCATCCACCACTGCATGCGCTGGCTCGGTCAGTCCCAGCGTGCCTTTGACATGATGTGCGAACGAGCGTTGAGTCGCTACACGCACGGTTCGCTCCTCGCAGAAAAGCAGACCATCCTCAACTGGATCGCCGACTCCAAGGCCGAGATGCACGCGGCGCGGCTCATGACGTTGCACGCCGCGTGGAAGATGGATCAAGTCGGCGCGTCGGCCTCGCGGGACGAGATCGCGATGATCAAGTACTACGGCGCGACGGTGTTGCACAACGTGATCGACCGCGCGATCCAGACCTACGGGTCGCTCGGCTACTCCTCCGACATGCCCCTCGAGGCGATGTACCGCGCGGCCCGCGCGGCGCGCATCTACGACGGCCCGGACGAGGTTCATCGCCAGACGGTGGCGCGTCACGCGCTGAAGAACTACCACGCCTCGGAAGTCCCGACCGATCACATCCCCACGCGTACCGCCGCCGCCAGAGAAAAGTTCGCCGACGTGTTGGAGTTTTTAGAGTCCGAGTCCGTTTAGCGCGGCGCGAGTCCCTCGACGGCCTCTTTCAGGTCGATGCCGAAGGGCACGATGGCAATGGTGGGGACCTCGACGCCGGCGTCGATGTAGCGCTGCACGTGGTCGCGACACGCCTCGTACGATCCGTGAATCACCAGTTCGTCGACGACCGAATCGGGGATGACCTCGTTGGCCAGTTTGCGATCGCCCGCGCCCCAGGCCTCCCACATCGGCGCCAACGCGTGGCCGCGGCCGAGCCACCGGTGAAACTCGGCGTAGGCGTTCACGGTGAGGTACGACGAGATCATCCTTCGCGCGATGAAGCGCGCGGCGTCGGCGTCGGGGTTGGGGATGACGAAGAGTCGCGCGGCGATGGTCTTGTCCGCGCCGACTTCAGCGCGACACTGCGCGACGTCCGTCGCGGCGAGCCAGTTCAGGATCGCGCCGTCGGCTTCTCGTCCCGCGAGGCGCAACATGCCCGGGCGCAGCGCGCCCAGCAAGATCGGCGGGCGATTGACCACCGGCCGCGACAACTTAAAGCCGTGCACCTCAAAGGTCTCGAAGACCTCGTCGATCTTCTCGCCGTCCAGGGCTCGCTTGACGAAGCGCAGGACGTCGCGCGTTCTCGCGTAGGGCTTTTCGTAGGCGATGCCGTTCCAGCGCTCCACCACGGGTTCACTCGACGCGCCCAGTCCCATCGTGAATCGTCCGCCACTCACTTCGGCGATTGCCGCGATGCTCATGGCGAGTAGGCCCGCGCCCCGGGTGAAGACGGGCGTCACCGCGACGCCGAGGTTGAGCCGTGACTCGGTGATCGCCGCCACGGTGAGCGGCGTAAAGCCGTCGGCGCCGTCGACCTCGGCCGACCAGACGTCGGTGTAGCCGAGGTCGGCCAAACGATGGAACCACTCGCGATGTTCGAGCAGGGTGACGCCGTCAAAAGGAATCGTGATGCCGTAACGAGAGGTCATGACTTCAGTGTTCCAGATGTCGCGCCGTCGTGTTGCCCCTCAACGCAAGTAGTCCCCGGCGTTGCCTTTGGGCACCTCAATGCCGCGTCGTTCGAGGTCGTGCACCCAGCGTTCAATCAAGGTCTCGAGGATCGTTGGTCGCGCGAAGTGTTTGTCTTCGGCGGCGATGAGTTCCCAGTTTGCGTGCTTGTGGTCGGTCGAGTCCACCATGAAGTTGAGTGCCTTTAAGTAGTCCTTTCGCTTTTCTCGATTGCGCCAATCATCGGGGGTCAACTTCCAGTGCTTCAGGGGATCGTCCGCGCGATCGTTGTACCGACGGAGCTGTTCTTTGTCCGAGATGTGCAGCCAGAACTTGACGATGGAGACGCCGTCGTTGATGAGCATGCGCTCGAATTCGACGATCTCCCGGGCTGAACGCTTGGCCGTCTCTTCGTCGATGAGTTCCTCCACCCGTTCCACCAGAAGCCGTCCGTACCAGGAGCGGTCGAAGACCGTCATCTCACTCTTGCCCGGCAGCACCTCTTGGAACCGCCAAAGAAAGTGGTGGCGAAGCTCCTCGTCGGTCGGGGGGCCGATCGGTACGACGCGGAACATCCGGGGGTCGAGGCTCGCCGTGAGACGACGAATGGCGCCGCCCTTGCCCGCGGAGTCGAATCCCTCGAAGAGCACGATGAGGCCCGGCCCCGTGACGTCGGGGTGTAAGAGTCCGGCGGTTAAGAGTCGCAGTTGGGTGAGACGGCGCTGCGCGCGTTGAACGCGCTTGTCGGACGCTTCTTTGCTCAGCGTCTGGGAAAGGTCAATGTCGTCAACGCGAGTCACGCGTCATGGCCTTTTGCTCGAAGATAGTGCACGGCGCTCCTTTTTCTTTAACGTACTCCACGACGTATCGTCGGGTGCCCAAGCGCGATGGGCACGACTCCTTAAGATGTGAGAGCCCACGGAACGAGAGACGGTAATGCGAAAGATTGTGCTCATCGTGACGGTCGTCGCGCTGGCAGCTGGCGGCGGACTCTGGTGGAGCCGTCGGGGCCCGGACACGACGGCGGCGAGCACCACAACGAGCTCTTCCGTGACGCTCGCCAGCACCACCACGACGACGCCCAGGCCGCTGCCCGTCTGTTTTAGTGAGACCAAGCCCGCGGCCCCGGGTCACGCGGCCATCCCAATCGAAATCTGCAAGCCCTGGCAGGCCAAGGACACGTGGTCGGGTCGGACCCCGTCGGTCTACACGACCTCCTTTACGCCCAATGCCACGCAGCCCAGCGTTGTCGCCTACGCCGCGTGGATTCGCACGTCAACCACGGACCTCGCGCTCTACCTCGGCTACTTGGGTCCGGGAACGACCACGCTGTCGCGCGGGCCCGAGGAGGTGCCGCCGCCGGTGACCAATCGACTCCTCGCGACGTTCAACTCGGGCTTCTACGAGAAGGACGCCGCCTTCGGGTTCTACGTGAATCACACGCTCTACTTTCCGATGGTGAACGGCCTGGCGACGGTGGTGCGCTACACCAACGGCCGCGTCGACATCGTTCGCTGGACCGGCGGCGCGCGTCCGGGTGCGAATATAGCGATGGCCCGTCAGAACCTTCCCCTACTCGTGAACGGTGGCGTCGCGACGCCGCTTTCAGCGAACAACGCCGCGTGGGGCTCGACGCTCGGCGGCGTGCCGGCGGTGTGGCGTTCCGCGTTGGGCGTGGACGCGAACGGCAACTTGATCTACGTCGCCGCGCCGGCCCAGACGTCCTCAATGCTCGCGGCGTTGATGGCGCGCCTGCACGCGGTACGGGCCATGCAGCTCGACATCAATCCCGAGTGGCCGGTCTTTATCACCTACGGCGCTTCGGGTGCGAAGGGCGCGGCGCTCGACGTCGCCAACCCCAATCAGATCGCGACACGTTTTCTCTACGTCAGCACCAAGGACTTCTTCGCCGTCTACGTCACGCGAAAGCCCGGTGAAGCCCAGCCGTGGTAGGCCGACACGCGCGCACGCCTGGAGAGCGATCACCCTGGCGCCTCCGCTCGGCCGTCGGGGGTCTCGTGGCCGTAGGACTCGTGGCCTTGATCGTGGGACTGGGTTTCGCCAACCAAGTGAATCCAACCACCACTTCGACGACCTCCTCGAGCGCGTCGTCGACGACGACGACAGCGAGTGGTCCCGCGACCACCACGACCGTGCCAACCGTGACGCTGTCGGCCGTGGGCGACAGCGAGCTGGGCAACACGCCACTGCTTCCCAGTGACCCGAACACCTACTTCAACCCGGTGCGCGCGGCGCTGGCGGCGCCCATCGTCTTTGGCAACTTAGAAGGCACGTTGACCGACGCGACGACGTCCAAGTGTGGGCCCACTTCCACTCAGTGCTACGCCTACCGCGTGCCGCCGTCGTACGCGACGGTCTACCGCGACGCCGGCTTCACCGTCTTGAACGCGGCGAACAACCACAGTGACGACTTCGGACCGGCGGGGTTGGTGTCAACGACAACGGCCCTGCGCGACGCCGGCATCACCCAAGCGGGACTACCCAGTGAGATCGGAGTGGTGCGTGAGGGATCCTTGAAGGTCGCCTTCGTGGACTTCGCGCCCTACTTCGCCACCAACAACATGTTGAACCTCGCGAGCGCCCGCCAACTCATCCTTCGGGCGAAGTCGATGGCGAACGTCGTCGTGGTCTACATGCACTCCGGCGCCGAGGGGAGCAACGCCGATCACGTGACCCGAGCGACGGAGCACTACGTGGGGGAGAATCGAGGTAATCCCTTCGCCTTCGCGCACGCCGCCATCGCCGACGGCGCCGACCTCGTCATCGCGAGTGGCCCCCACGTTCTTCGCGGCATGCAGTGGTATCGAGGTCACCTCATCGCCTACAGCCTCGGGGACTTCACGAACTACGAAGACTTTGCCACGAGTGGCGACCTCGATCTCTCGGGAATCTTGCGCGTGACGCTGAGTGCCACGGGAACATTTGTCTCGGGTCGATTCACCTCGGTGGTGTTGCACTCGGGCGGACAGGCCTTCGTTGACCCGAGTGGCGCGGCCGCCTCCTTCGTCAACCAACTTTCGAGGGACGACTTCGCCTCGAGCGCGGCCGTGATCGCGCGAAGCGGTGCGATCACGCCCGAGAGCTAGTCAGCAGCCGCCGGCCGGACCCGGCGTCCCCGGTCCGATCTGATAGTCGTCGACGGTGCCGACGTTACGAGGTCGCGGGTTCGGCCCCAGGTGCACCACGTACCACACGCCGCGCCACGATATGAGTGAGGCCACGGCCACCGAGACCACCGCGTGGCCCCGTTCGAAGACGAGGCGCACGCCGGGCACGTGCCAGTAGCCCACGCGATTTTCACACGCGCCCGCCGGAATCCACTCGGCCAATCGGGCGTTCGCGTTCACGCGAAGAAACGTGGCGCTCGTGGGATGAAAGAGCTTCACGTGATACGCCGCGATGTCGAGATGATAGAAGGCAACGAGACGATCGACGTAGTCGCTCGCCGGTGCGGGAATCTCTCCCGTCTTCATCTGGAGATACGCGCTCTCGGGAAAGAAGGCGCCTTGCGCGCCTAAGGGCGCGTTGCTCGCGATGGCTTGAACCAGGAGGCGCATCTCGTTCGTTAAGGGAGCGCCGAAGGACGGCTCGTGGTTGTCTTGGGGTAGTTGGCCCGGCGTCGCGCCCTGGGCGGGCGCCACGAACGAGACGGCGAGGGCCACGGCGCCCAGAAGAGTAGTGGCCAGTCGACGCACGGGACTAGGCCTGATGACGACCGCGACGTCGAACGAAGGGCCGTCGTTCGTCGACGAACGAACCAATCAAGAAGAGTCCTCCGAGGAAGCCGAGGAGCAGAGCGTAGCGCTCGTGGGCCGGGTAGAAGCTGAACTCCACGACCGAGGGGCCCTTGGGCAGGGTGATCTGTTGGTAGACACCCTCGACGGTGGTGATGGTGACGGGCTTACCGTTCACGGCGGCCTTCCACCCGTTCATCGAGAGTTCGGTGCGAAGGAGTGTCGCGCCGCTCGTAGGACAGTTCACGTTCGCCACGTTGTCGTTGGTGCTCTGCACCGTGCACGACGACGACGAGGTCGAGAAGAGTCCTCGCGGGTGGGGAAGTTGATAGATCGTCGCCAGGGCGTCGCGAAAGACCTGGGTCACGCCGAGCTTGGTCAGCGCGGGCGACAAGACCACCGAGCTCGGGATAAGGAGGAACTTGAGCGACGCGTTCTCGTAGTTCTGAAAGTGCTTCGCGAGTTCTCCTTCTTGCTTCTCGACCCCGTACAGTCCGCCCTTGATGACGAACTGGTTGCCGGGAGTCAGACCCGGGTAGAGCCGCTGTTCAATGAAGTTCTTGAAGGACTTGGGGTAGGGCAGGTCAATTGAAGAGAGTGAGTTGAGTCCGAACTCCGTGCCCCAGTTGGGATACAAGACCGCGAAGTCCAAGAAACGTTCCTCGCCCTGGTGTTTCTGGAGAAAGTGGATGGGCGCGTAGTCAATCGTTATCTGCTTGGGCGATCCCGCGGTGGGGACAAAGAACAAGAGGAGCGACTCACCGACCACGACGAGTGCGATCAATAGTGGCGTCACTTTGAACTTGTGGAATCGGCCGAGCACGAGTAGGAGTCCCAGCGCGATGAAGGGCAAGAGGTCGAGACCGATAAAGATGATCCGAGCCTTATTGCTCAAGACGACGCCCTTATTGAAGGGGCGAGCGTAGTTGACACACCACAACAACACGAGCACCATCAGGACCGTCGCCGAAGTAAAGAGTCGCTTCGCGCGAGTGCTCAACGTGAAGTCGGCGAGTCCGAGCGCCGCCAAGACCACGACCGCCATCTCGCAGCTGGGCATGATGTAGCGCGGGAATGACGATGTGCCCACGAGTGGTATGAGGTTCCATATCACGCGAGAGTGCAGAAGGTCTAACGACCCGGCCAGTCCCGCGAGCGTCCATAACGCGAGAAAGACGCGCAACGTTCGAAGGCGCGGGCCGAAGAGACCCGCGATCGCCAGCACGCAGATGCTGGCCCCGAAGTAGCCACCGATCTCACCCCACACCGAGTTTACGTTGGTGCTGAAGAAAATGGTCCCGAACACGTACGGGTCGAAGAAGGACGAGATGGCTTCCTTGGGCAGGCGCACTAACCCGTCGACGGCGGCGGTGTGACCGCCGAGGAAGGCGACTTTCATGAAATCGTAGAAGGGTACGAGTGAGGGCAGCGCGAGCACCACCCCGATGAGACCCCCGAGACCGAGACGACGCAGTACTCGCGGGCGCTGCGCGCCCGGCACGGAAAAGATTCGAACGACGGCCCACGCCCCACAGAAGAGCCCGTCGAAGTAGGCGACTTCGGGAAAGCCGGCGTAGATCGACAGCGCGAGGGCGATCGCCGCGATGTACCAACCACGCTTGGACGCACTCGGGCCACTGTCGATGATCATCTCGATGCCGAGCAGCAGCATGGGCAAGAACGCGACGGGATTAAGTACCGCGTTGCCGAGCCAGGCGTACGTGCCGTTTAGGGCGAAGAGCATGCCCGCGAACGTGGCAAAGAAGACCGGCAGCGAGAGCCGGCGAGCGAGAAAGTACGTCGAAATCCCAGCAATCACTTCGAGACTGACGTGAAACCAGAGAAGGCCCGACGACAAGGCGAAGAGCAGCGTCAAGGGAAAGAGCGCCGCGGACTGCATCTCGCCGGCGAGGGGTTGGCCGAGACCTTCGAAGTAGTTCCACCACGGGAAGTGACCGTGCAGCACGTCCAAGGCGGCTTGGTGACCGAGTGACTGGGTGATGAAGCCGACGTTCGGATCGATCGCCGGCCGTAAGCAGACCGCTCGACAGAGATGGTGCGAGATTCCAGCCGTCCACGAGATCGGATCGTTGTTCGCCAGTCGCAGTACGTACATGGCGTTGCCCGCGAGCACTACCAGCACGATGAGGAGAACCGGAACAGTCCAGGGGGGAAGTCGACGGTAGAAGTCGGCCGCTCGGTCCCTCGTCGAATTCACTTCCTTAGGCTACAAGGGCCGCTCGGGCACTCGGTGACTGATGCTCAGCGCACGAGGTAGAACATCTTCTCGCCCAAGAGTAGAAGTGACTCGGGAAAGTAGGGATCACGAAACGAGCCGAAGATGTCCCAGCGTCTGATGAATCGGTCTCGGTCGACAATGGGGTCCAGGACACCGCGCGAGGAGCCAACGTGGTGAAAGAGCTGAACGTCAGGGGTGTAGATCACGTAGCGATCTTCCATCTGGGCGCGCAGACAGATATCCACGTCGTTCATGACGACCTTTAGTTGTTCGTCCATACCGCCGAGCGACTGCCAGAACTCGCGTTGCACCATCTGCACGGCGCCGGTCACGGCCGAGACGTCACGGGTGGCTGACGAGAAGTAGTCGACGTGGGGGTAGTTGGAGTCGGTACGAAGGTGTTGAGGATACGCCGCGATGATGATGCTTTCGTGTTCACGACCACCGTCGGGATCGAGCAGACACGCGCCGACGATTCCGACGTCAGGCAACGAGACGAGCGCGAGTAACTGCTCGAGCCAGTCGGGCGTGACGACGACGGTGTCGTTGTTGAGCGTGACGACGTAGTCGGCGCTCGAGTGATTGACACCTCGATTGACAATGTGCGCGTAGTTAAAGGGCCCGGGACACGGGATCACGCTGTAGGGCGTCGTGTCGAAGTATTCGAGTGACTCCGGATTCACGGAGTCGTTGTCGAGAATGATGATGTCGTAGTTCTGGTACGTCGTCTTCTCTTCGATGGACGTGATGCACTGGCGAACGAGATCGATCCGATCGCGCGTCGGGATGATGATGTCGATACTCGGCGAAGGCGTCGGTGGGTCGAGATTCCAGCGAACGAGTCCCGGCAGGGCCCTCGGCATCACGGTGCCGTGCCAACCGCGTCGCGCGAGGGCGGCTTCAACGACCCGACACGTGTCGTTGTCGAGTCGCGTCGCGTCAAAAGAACTCGCGACTCGACCGGCGGGCAACACTTTCGCCACGTGGCGGAAACGAGCCTTGGCTTCACTCAGTTTCAGATACGCGTCGTGTTCAAGGGCCCAGCCGGCCCCGGTCGAGAATCCGCCGGCGCGAAAGAGCGTCTCGACACGAAGCAGCGCCGGACGGCCCACGACGTTGTAGCTCAGCAACGTGTGCGGTCCGACGGCCGGACTCTTGAGGATTGGGGCGAACTCGTTGGGCCCGGACTCGTCGCCGAAGACGACGTCATCGTCTTTGGTGGCGCGCGCCAACAGCGACGCCACGCTGTAGCGACGACTCTCGTCGCTGAGCGAGGCGTCAGCGAGAAAGAGCCACTCCGACGTTGTTTCGTTGAGCATGTCGTTGAGTGCCTCAATGAAATCGCTCGAAGGAGCCGCGCTCTCATCAACCTCGACGATATTGACGTCGGTGGCGTCGAAGTCAATCGTCGCCAGTTCGTGGGCGTAATCGATCGTGAGAGGTCGATAGTTGATGGGAAAAATCGTGGCCTCCTTTGAAGCGACGAGTCGGGTGACCTTGGCACCTTTGTTTTTTCGACGCAGGCGCAACACCTTCAACAGTGGTCGAAAGATGAATCGCGCGACGGCGTAGCGCCGGGTATCCTCGCCGAGGATTCGTCCGGCGGTGCGTTGGAACCGGGTACCTGACATGAGTCGTATCTGCTTATGAAACGCGACCCAGCGACGTCGGATCTCTTCAGCGGTGATCGACGGCGAGGTTTCGTCGTCGAATCGTTGCAGGAGTGCCAAGTTGGTGTCTCTCTCGTTATTACGCGCAGCTGGAATGCCTTTTTGGCGCCCCCGCTAATTTTAGTGGCGGCTTCGCGCGTCACCGTGAACTGAGTGACTCGGCCTCGCGGTTACTGGGCTTTTCGAGATTATTGGTCGATTTCATTGTCGCTAATTGACCTCGAAGAGTTCGAGAAGAATCTGTAGTTTCGCCGATCGGGCTGAAGCGAAGCCGACACCGTGACCCCAATGCGTCGATAATGTCGTCGTGAGAACGGTCAGCCTGGTTCCTTCGGTCACTGAGACGCTCTCCGCCTGGGGTCGCCCGCCGATTGCTTGTACTCGGTTCTGTGAGAGACCGGATATCGAACACGTGGGAGGCACGAAGGATCCCGATGTTGTCCGGATCGTCGAGCTGTGCCCCGACCTCGTAATCGTTGACGAAGAAGAGAACCGACGAGAGGATTACGACGCGCTCGTCGGCCGCGGCGTCGACGTCTTCGTTCTGCACGTTCAATCTCTGTACGAAGTCGATCAATCGATGACGGACTTAGCGGATCGAGTGGGGGCGCGTTGGACGCGGCTGGACCTCGGCGAGCCCCGACCCGCGCGCGCGCGAGCGTTCATCCCGATTTGGCGACGTCCGTGGATGGCGCTCGGCACGCCGACCTACGGCGCGTCGCTTCTGGCCCACCTGGGAATAGCCAACGTCTTTGACTCCGGCGAGCGCTACCCCGAGATTGAACTGGCGGACGTCGTGTCGCGCGGTGCCGACGTGGTCCTCGCTCCGAGCGAACCGTATCCCTTCACGAAGCGTCAACTGCCGGAACTTGAGAAGATCGCGCCGACGTTGTTCGTTGACGGCCAGGATCTTTTTTGGTGGGGGAGTCGAACGCGCGACGCCGTGTCGCGTTTAGCGGACAGTTTGGCGACGTTGCCGTGACCACGTCGCCCCTGCGCGATGAGTTTCACGGGACTTTCTTTGTGGCTACGTCGGCTCCATGGCGTGACGCCTCATCAGGTCGAACTCGCTCTCGCGATCGGGAGAATCTGTTCGGGCCCACAGAAGTTCCAACGCTTCAAAGTATTGGTCCAGTGCCGGGGCGTGAAGGACGAGCAGTCGGGCCGACGATTCGCTCGTATTTCCAAACGTGTGGACTTCGCCGGCCGTTACCAAGATAAACGTTCCGTTGGTGCCGTGCACGACTTCGTCGCCGACTCGGAACTCCACCTCTCCGTCCAGGACAAAGTAAGCCTCGTCGTTGGCTTGGTGGCGGTGAGCTGGCGGCATTTGACCTCCGGACGGCAACGTCCTCTCCATGAGCGACAGTCGACCATGGGTGTCCGTGCCTACGGCCTTAAACCACATCTCACTGCCCCGCGCCTCACGGTGAAGTCCGTCACCGCTCTCGAAATGGATCATGGTCCGCCTCCACCGTTCATCGATTGCGGTCCCTCGGGACCCCTGTTCGAAAGAGTATCGACCGGGGCCGATGAAAGGGCTGAGTCAACTTCGTTCACGCGAACTCGATTTGGCAATTTCCAAGAGAGGACGCCCGAGGCGTATGTCAGTATGGCTTCGTGGCGAGCTTTCGAGATACCAAGAAGGTAGAGAAATGAGATCATCCGCCAACGCCGTTCAGCGCTCGCTGCGGCGTATGACACTCGGTGCCATCCTCGCTCTTCTCGTGCAGTCAGGCTTTGGCGTCGCCGTCAACCTTTTCGAGACGATTCCAAAACATCACTCCGGCGCGAACCCCATCAACTATTTGAGCGGGTCGTATCGTAGCGTCGTCTGGGCGATGGGCCACGGTGCAGGTTCGCTCGTCGTGCACACCGTCTTGGGGCTCATCTTGATTCTGATGTCGATCAGCATTGTGGTACGAGCGCTCTCGTTGAAGAGCACGTGGATAGCTGCCTGGTCGATCCTGGGTCTACTGCTCATTCTGGGCGCCGGATTTAACGGCGCTAGCTCCCTCGACTACAACGAGGACGTCAGCTCGCTCGTCATGGCGTTGCTCGCCTTCGGGTCTATCGCGTGCTACGCGATCATGACCTACTTGCTGGCTTCATTCGAATGGCGACATCACTACGAAACGAGTTGAGACGACGAACGGTCGAGCAACAGTATTTCGAAGTGTCTTTAGGGGCGCGAGGCGTTCGCTTGGAGTTCTTCGCGACTAGCGCAGCTCGCTACGTCCGTCTCGTTCTTAGAGTCCGGGATACTCGCCCGGCGCGTCAAGGGCCATGGGCCTCTTGCCTATACCTTCGGTGACGTGTGCCCTTTGACGCAGCGGGATCTCCTTCATGAACCAACTCACGATGAATGCCACCACCGCAAAGGGAATGGCGACCACGAAGACGGTCTGCAAGGTATGGCTAAAGGCATTGATCACGAGCGTGCGCTCGGCTAACGGTAAGCGATGTATCTGGGCCGGATTTTCGGCGATGTTGCCGCCTTGAATCAACTTGAGTAACGCGGGCGACGCGTTGGCACGAAGTTGACTGAGCAGGCGACTATTGAAGACGGCACCCAGGACGGCAACGCCGAAGGCGCCGCCAATGGTTCGAAAGAACGTCGCGGTCGCCGTCGCGGTGCCGAGTTGAGAGTGGGGGACCGCGTTTTGCACAGCGACTACCAGAACCTGCATGACGAGCCCCATGCCGAGACCCACGACGAACATGCCGATCGCCGCGTAACTAAAGGAGGTGTCGGGACCCAACCGAGTCAAAAAGACGAGTCCCAGGGTTAAGACCGCTGATCCCACGATGGGGAAGATCTTGTAGCGACCAGTGCGCGAGACGAGCTGCCCACTGAGTATGAACGTGATGAGCATGCCGCCGACCATGGGCAAGAGCTCCAGACCGGACAAGGTGGGCGACGCCCCGTGAACAATCTGCAGGTAGAGAGGTAGGTACACGATCGAGCCGAACATCGTGAAACCAATGACGAAGCCCACCCCGGAGGCCGCGTTGAACGTTCGGTTGCGAAAGAGGTTGAGCGGAATGATTGGCTCGGAGACCTTCGCTTCGACGAAACAGAAGACCACGAGCAGAATCGCGCTCAAGACCGCCAATCCGACGATGGTCGATGAACCCCAGGCGTACTCTTGGCCACCCCAGGTGGTCAACAGAATGATGCCGACGACTCCCGAGGAAAGTAGTGCGGTACCCCACCAGTCGATCTGGTGGTGCACTCTTTTGACGGGAATATGTAGCACGATCGCGATGGCGAAGAGAGCCACGATGCCGATCGGCACGTTGATGTAGAAGATCCAGCGCCACGACGCGTGTTGGGTGAACCAACCGCCGGCGAGCGGACCGAGAATGCTCGACAAGCCAAAGACGGCGCCGAAGTAACCCATGTAGCGACCACGTTGACGAGGTGGGATGATGTCACCAATAATCGCCTGCGAGCCCACCATCAATCCGCCTGCTCCCATTCCTTGGATGGCGCGGCACGAGATCAGCTCAACCATGGTCTGAGAGAGTCCCGACAGCATCGAGCCGATAAGAAAGATGATGATCGCGATTTGGAAGAAGTTTTTGCGTCCATAGAGGTCGCCGAACTTGCCCCACAACGGCAGAGAGATTGTGGAAGTAATCAGGTACGCGGTGACGACCCACGAGAGGTGGTTAAGGCCGCGGAGATCACCGGCGATCGTGGGGAGCGCGGTCGCGACAATGGTCTGGTCGAGCGCGGCCAGGAACATTCCCAACATGAGGGCGAAGAGGATGACCAGGATTTTGCGGTGCTCGTCCTTCGTGAACTCGTGCTCCTCGGGCGCTTCGACCACGCTCTGTACATCATCAGTCACGCTCATTCTCCATTTCGTCAGTCAACGCTTCAGCAAATCGGCCCATTGAAGAGCTGAAGCTTCGAAGTTCCTCTTTGGTCCAACTGTCAAACAGTCGGGCCAGCCGTTTCTTATGTGCCTTCAGCACGAGTTGCAACGTCGCCTCTCCGGCGCTCGTCAGTTGAATTCGCGTCGCGCGTTTGTCTTCTGCGTCGGGGCCTCGTGACACAAACCCGAGTCGCTCGAGTTGTTGAACTTTGCGGGTAACGGCTGGCGCGTCAATGCCGAGCCGTTCGGCCAATTCGCTTACGCGAAAGGACGCTTCACGGTGGGCGTGAAGTTTGTACAACAGCGCCGCCCCCGCGCGGTCGAGTCGGACGCCCGCTTCTTGGAGCAGCTGTTCGTGAGCTCGGGCCTGGTTGAACGACCGGGCCAAGACCTGCAAACTCCCGGCGATCCGATCAAGATCCTCGTTCGAAGGCGCGAGGGGCTCGTTCTTATCCGTCAAAGAAGTTGCTTTCAGCACACAACTATTGTAGCCGTTCCGGTGGCTGCCGCCCACCGGGACCTGTTTTCGAGCGAATCAGAATGTCAAATCATTCGACGAGGGAGCGGCGTTGAGGTGGCACCTCTATCCAAGTGGAACTTGGTCTTCCCCGTCACCACCTCTAAGTAGTGATGGCCGGCAAAATCGATTCTTTACGTCAGAGGCTAAGAATAGGTGTCAGTGATCTCAATCTTTGGACTACGCGTACGCACCCCGGTGATTGTTTCAGTTCTCACCGTACTGGTGATTGCAGTGACGGCCTGGTCGTGGTCGACACATCACGACGCTACGACAACGCCTCTTACGTCGCGCCAGCCGGCACCGATTCAAAACCTCTACCAAGGAAACCGTTTTGGAATCAACTCATCTCGCTCGCAGATGAGGGTGTCGTACTCGTTCCAACTTCAGAACGACAACAAGTGGATCATCTATGTTCAACACATTGGAGAGAGTGGACTGGGCCTGTCGCTGATACGCCCTGCAACGTGGCCGACATCCATTCCCATTCTGTCGCAACGAAGCCAACAGTTTATTGTCACGTTTCACGTCACGAACTGCGCATTGGTAACCAACGCGTCGTGGCCGCTGACCTTCGACGTTCGAACGTACGGCGGACCGTGGCAGAAGTTTCATCTCTATCCCATGGGCGAGGGCAACCAACCTTGGCAACTAACGATGAGTGCAAGTGTCTGCAAAAACTGATCCAACGACAAAGGAATGACGACGTACGCCTTGGACCGTCCGACCTGGTTTGACGCACACTCGACGAGTAAGGCGCGTTGAAAGTACCTCGGGACGTCCCCACGGCGCCTAGGGTCGCCGGTGGAGAGATCCTCGGTGATCGCATTCCCTGTTCGGACTTGGATGAGCGAGAAGCACCTCGAGGCGCTGAGCAGTCATTATCCGACGACCCCTCCAGCGACGACGTTGCTCGAGCACCGGCACGAATCTTGCAATAGTATCGGGCAGGTTTTGAACTAGGTGTGAGCGCGCGCTCGCGCGCTCGTGTCGGGAGGCCATGTGGTACTCATCGTTGAACCCGCCAATCGGGCGTCAGAGAAAGGGCTCAAGACTGGTGCACTGGGCCTGATCTCCAGCATCGTCATCGCCGTTGCTTCGACGGCTCCGGCGTACAGCATGGCGGCGACGCTCGGCTTCGTGGTCGTGGCGATCGGCCTCCAGGCGCCAGTCGTCACGGTCCTCGCCTTCTTCCCCATGTGGTTCATCTCGATTGCCTTTCAGCAGATGAACAAGGCCGATCCCGACTGCGGCGCGTCGTTCACCTGGGCCACGAGAGCGTTCAATCCGCGCGTGGGATGGATGGGCGGCTGGGGGGTTATCGCGGCGGACATCATCGTGATGGCGAGCCTCGCCCAGATCGCCGGACAGTACGTCTTTGACCTGTTCAACGCGAACGGCATTGGTAATAACGCCACGAGCCCGTGGGTGTTAACGGTCGGCATCGCGTGGATCGTCGCCATGACGTGGATCTGCTACGTCGGCATTGAAATCTCCGCCAACTTCCAAAAGGCTCTGCTGGGCATCGAGCTCACGATGTTGACGGTGTTGTCGGTCTGGGCCCTCGTCCGAGTGGGTAACGGCAGCGCTCCGGTCGGGCATATCGTGCCCGCCGCCTCGTGGTTTGATCCCTTCAAAGTGAAGCACTTTAGTGACTTCGTCGTCGGACTCGCGGACATGCTCTTCATCTACTGGGGTTGGGACACGGCACTCAATCTCAACGAGGAGACGGTGGACGCGGAAACGGTGCCCGGAAAAGCCGGGGTCATCTCGACGTTCATCTTGCTCGGCATCTACACACTCGTGATCCTTTCTGTTGAGTCTTTCGCGGGGATCGGTACATCCGGCATCGGCCTTGGGAACACCGCTCACACGAACGACGTACTCTCCATACTCGGTCCGGCCATCTTCGGACACTCAACGCTGGCGTCGATTCTCGACCACCTCTTGTTGTTGATGGTGCTCTCCTCCGCGGCCGCTTCAACGCAGACGACCATCTTGCCGACGGCTCGCACGGTCCTGTCGATGTCGGTGCACAAGGCGGTCCCTCGAGTGTTCGCGAAGATGCACAAGCGCTTTCTGACGCCCACCGTTTCGACCGTGTCCTTTGGCTTAGTGTCGATCGCTCTCTACGCGGTGATGAACTTCCTGTCCGCCGGGCACGTGATCGCCGACTCGGTTTCCGCTCTCGGGGTCATGATCGCTTTTTACTACGGACTCACGGGATTCTCGTGTGTGTGGTACTACCGCAAGACGGTGACCGCGAGCGTGCACAACTTCTTCATACAGGGCGTCTTGCCGCTGATTGGTGCCCTCATCTTGTACTTCATCCTCGGTTGGTCCTTCTGGTACTACTGGAACCCGGTGAACAGCTACACCCACTGGGGAATCTTCCATCGTCAGTTCGGCGGGACGTTCATCCTCGACGTCGGGGCTTTGTTGATCGGCTTAGTCTTGATGTTCATCATGCAGACCGTCCAGCCAGCCTTCTTTCGCGGTGAGACGCTCAGTCGCGACTCGCCGACCCTCGTCACCGAGGAGTTTCTGACCAAGACGGAACAGGCGCACTAGGTTGAGGCGCCGCCGTTCTTCCGCACTATTTTGCTCGCAAGGGGGCGTATTGAAATGACCGACACTCCATCTCCCGCGCGCGTTGTCGTCGGCGTCGACGGTTCGGCTCCGGCAACCAACGCACTTGAGTTCGCCATCGAAGAGGCTCGCCTTCGAAATGCTGAACTGCACGTCACGTACGCCTATCCCGTGATGGCGTCACCGGTAACGGGGTCCACGGGCAAGGACTACTACGAGCAGGTTGAGGCGGAAGCGAAGGAGTTCCTCCAAGGGATCATGGCGACGGCACCGTCAACGGAAGGTCTCGAGGTTGAATGGTTGGGCGTCCCGGGTAATCCCTCAGAGGTACTCATCGAAGCCAGCCGTGGGGCCACGCTGTTAGTGGTCGGTTCAAGAGGGCAGGGCGGATTCATCGGGCTCATGATGGGCTCGGTGTCCACCCAGTGTGTGCACTACTCGCACTGTCCAGTGCTCGTCGTTCGCGAGGGACATTGATCGAAACGTCGACGCCGCGTCACGGTCGACTATTAGTTCGCGTGACCAGTGACCGTGGTCTCATCACGCGGGGCCGACGTACGTCGGGTCATGACTGAATGTTCGTGACGTTGTCGCGCCACAGATCGCCAGAACAAACGATTATCAAATCTTCGCGTACATGTTCATCTACGAAGCGCGTGGGCCCTATCGTTGATTTGGTGAAACTTGACGTCTATCGAAGTTGCACGCGCCAAGAGAAGAGAGAAGTTCTCGAGACGTTCTGGCGCAGTGGCGTGACCCCGTCGGCGCGCATTCACGAGGCGGCGTTCCAGTACGGCCCCGTTGCCGTCATCTGTCTCTTCGCCGTCGCCCTGGAACTGGCCCTCGTGATCTTCGTGTCGATACAGCGCGCCGTCGTCGTGGGTTGGCTCGCTGTTGTCTTCGAGGTGATCGTTCTCGTCTCTTTGTGGTGGTCCTTGGTTCGATGGCGAACGATCAGGAGTGAGTCCAACTAATCGAGGCTCGCCGCCGCGTTGGCGTAACGGCATCTCGATTACGTGGCGACCTTGAGCTGTCCGGCCTCGGTGATCCAGTTCCAGTGCACGGTGCCGTGCTGGGCGTTCGGGCCCAGCACACCGCCCGCCGTACCGTCGGCCCACGGCGCCCCCTCGAGACGCTCCTCTAACTGGGCGTCGGAAAGTTCGGCGAGCAGGCGCAGCGTGGCGCCGCGGGCGTCGCCGGTGAGGGCGACGACCTCCGAAAGTGAATCGAGGTGGTGAACGAGTAGAAACGCTTCAGTTCGAGCGTTGACGAGCGCCATGATTTCCTCTCGAGAGCGGACTTCGCCCTGGTCACTAACTAACAGTCCGACGGGATTCTGATGACCCGCCAGTTGACGGCGGATCATCTTCTCAAAGTCCCTCTCGACCAGCGCAAGATGAGCAAAGTGGTCGTGCGCGCTCCAGGAGTTACTCGGGTCGTGTTCGCTTGTCGTGAGTGGGCGACGCAGCTGCTCCTCGGAAAGGCCGTCGAAGGTCGCCAGAAGCTCCGAAGGGCTTTCATGGAGCTTGGTCTCAATTTCAACTCTCTTCACGTCACTCCCATCTCAACGTCCGCGTCTCTCTACGGCGCTCGACCTTGCGCACCGGCGAATCTCCTTGCCTTCCAAACGTTTCGTTTTGGTTACTGAGTGGCCGGGCCGCGCCAAAGGTCGATGCCACTCTCGACGGCGTGTTCGTCGATGCGGGCCAACTCCTCGACACTCAACGAAGGAGAGTTGAGGGCGTCGAGGTTCTCGTCCAACTGGGCAACACTGCTCGCGCCAATGAGTACCGAAGTGACCCGTGGATCGCGAAGGGCCCAGGCGAGGGCCAGTTGGGAGAGCTTCTGGCCGCGCTCTTTGGCAATGTCGTTTAACGCGCGCACGTGGCCCAAGTTCTTTTCGTTCAGCATTGACGACGCGAGGGACGTGCCCTTCGACGCTCGCGAACCCTCGGGCACCCCGTCGAGGTAGCGGTCGGTAAGGAGACCCTGCGCTAAAGGAGAAAAAGCAATACAACCAACGCCCTCGTCGTCGAGCACGTCGAGCAGACGTTCCTCGATCCAACGATTGAAGAGCGAGTAGGAGGCTTGGTGGATGAGCAGGGGCGTTCCGAGGCGGCGCAAGATGGCGATCGCCTCTTTGGTTCGTTCGTCCGAGTACGAAGAGATGCCTACGTAGAGCGCCTTGCCCTGGCGAACGGCGTGGTCGAGCGCGCCCATGGTCTCTTCGAGGGGCGTCGTCGAGTCGAAGTGGTGGTGATAGAAGATGTCGACGTACTCGAGTCCCAGGCGACCAAGGCTCTGATCGAGACTCGCGAGAAGATACTTGCGCGATCCCAAGTCGCCGTAGGGGCCGGGCCACATGTCCCAACCGGCCTTGGTGGAGATGATCAACTCGTCACGCAGCGACGCGAAGTCTTCGCGCAAGAGTTGTCCGAAGTTCGTTTCGGCGCTGCCGTAGGGCGGCCCGTAGTTGTTCGCGAGGTCGAAGTGCGTGACGCCTCGATTGAAGGCCCGTCGCAACGTGGCCCGTTGCGTGTCGAGTGGTACGTCGTCACCAAAGTTGTGCCAGAGACCAAGCGAAATTGGGGGCAACAACAGACCGCTGCGTCCACAGCGCCGGTACGTCGTCGTGTCGTAGCGACCGGGAGCGGGAAAGTACGAAGACATGTTCGAAGCGTAGTGAAGTTGAGCGTCAGATTTCTAGACCTCGACGCAACCTTCTTTAGAACTCGCCGGCGAAGACCACGCTGCGCTCCTGGTCGGACTCCTCCACTGGCGAGGACTGCGCCTCGATGACTTCCTTCGCCGGGGCCCGCAGTACCACCAAGGTCACCACGAGACCCATCGTCGCCAAAAAGGCGCCAATGAGAAACGTCACGTGATAGCCCGCGACCAACGCGGACGCCCTGCTCTGTCCCTGGGCGTCGTCCAACAACGAGTGAGAGAAGACGTCGAGAGCGGGATTCGAAGCGGTGTCAACGGCACTCCGACATTCTTCGTCAACGGAGAGCGATACGACTCGTCGTGGGCCTTTGAACCGTTTCAAGAGTTCCTGCTCGAAGTTTTGGACCAACTCTAAGGTCGAGGCGTCCGCAGTTCGTCGTTGTCACGTTGGACGAATCGTCCAATCAGGCGTGCTTTATTCTTTGGACTTTTACTCTGGACTTGGTGAGGAAGCGAAGCGCAAAGAGAGCGGCAACGACGATCACCGTCACGTTCACCGCGGGAACCCAACGAACCTGTTCGTCCTGTACGACGTAGGCACCCACGGGCATCACGACGCCGCCGAACCCGCCGCCAGAGCCCGTCTTCGGCCCGCCGTGATGGGCGTCGTCGGTGTGTTCAGTTTCCTCGGCGTTGGAGGCGGAGTCGGCCCGGAATGTTGTTCCTTCGCCGCCCCCGCCACCCCCCGCCACGAGGGCGACCGGGATGATGAGAACTCCGTCTTTTTCGTACGCACTGCCAAACGCGCGACTCACCGAAATATTCTCGGCTGCTCGGTTCAGTAGATCCTTTACGTCCACGTGCCACCTTCTTTCGCAGGGTCCTCAGAGAAATGCCGTGACGGTCACTGTGGCCCTCAATCGGTGAAGCCTGTAGTAAGAACAATAGGGTAGTGGCCCAGATTGGACTGACGCGGGCCAAAGCCTGCCGGACCCTGCCGGCCCGAAGGATGCTGCGCGCTGCGTTGACGTCGGCGGGGGCCCGTTGGCCCCACCCGAGATAGCAAAGCACCGCTTGGCTGACCCGGTTACTCGCCTCGACGTGGCCACACTCGGCACAGGTCTGACTGGTGTCGCGACTGGATCGGACCATTCGTCGAAGTGGTGAGGGCGTTGGTGGAGTAGCGATTCGTGAGCCAAAGAATCGTGCCGGTCCTCGCGAAGATCGGTCCAGCGGATCTGACCGTTCTCAAGGAGCTCATCGAAGCAGGGAGCGTCGCGCCGGTCATCGACCGGACGTACCCACTGGACGAGGCGGCTGACGCTCTGCGCTATCTCGGAGCGGGACATGTCCAAGGTAAGGTCATCGTCTCCGTCTAGATCGACGAGCGCATGCAGTAGGAGGTTTCACGACAACTGGACTCCTCGTTTACGCTCTTGAAAACGCCGATGAGGAGAGTTACATGAGTGGGTTCCCGTATGAGGAGCAGTTCGGGATTAATCGGACGCTCCCCGAGGAAGGAACGGATAAGGACGCCGTGCTGTCCATGTTGTCGGCAATGTCATCGGCCGAGGATCCGGTGTGGGAGAGCGGTCATTGTTCGGGCACGATGTACTGCGGCGACCACGATCACTACGACTTCTTGAACCTGGCGTTTTCTAAGTTCTCCTACGTCAACTCGCTGCAACGCGACATGTGTCCGAGCGCGACCAAGTTTGAAGCCGAGATCATCGCCATGACACTCGACCTCTTGGGGGCGAACAGCGTCAAAGACACGACGCCCGTCGGACTCGTCACGTCCGGAGGTTCGAGCTCGATCGCCCACGCCGTGCTGGCGTATCGCGAACACCACCCGACGCGGGGTCGACCCAACATGATCAAGCCCGAGACGGCGCACCCCGCCTTCAGTAAGGCCGGCCATCTCTTTGGCGTGGAAATGAAGATCGCCCCCGTGGACCCGGTGACGACACAAGTTGACCTCGAGTGGGTGAAATCAAACATTGACGCCAACACCGTCGCTCTCGTGGGCTCGGCGTGCAACTACGGCTACGGCACCGTCGATCCGATTGGCGAGCTCGGTGCTCTGGCCCTCGAGCACGACATCGGCTTGCACGTTGACGGTTGTCTCGGGGGATTCATCCTGCCCTTTGGCCGAGAACTCGGTCACGACATTGAACCCTTCGACTTCGCCGTGCCCGGCGTCACGACGATGTCCGCCGACACCCATAAATACGGCTACGCCCTGAAGGGGACCAGCGTGTTGTGCTTCGCGGACAAAGCGCTCCGTAACGATCAGTACTTCTATCTCACGGACTGGTCGGGCGGGAAGTACTGCTCTCCGGGCATGGACGGCTCACGCTCGGGGGGATTATTGGCGGCGACGTGGGCGGCCATGGTGCACCTCGGACGCTCGGGCTACCGGCGCTACGCCGAAAAGATCTTCGCCACGTCTGCCGCGATGCAGGCCGCCGTTCGAGAACACCCGTCGCTGCGCATGATGGGTAAACCTAGCTTCCTCTTTTCGTTCACCTCTGACGAGTTCGACATCTACTTGGTGAACGATTTCCTGCGCACGCGCGGATGGCGCATGAACGGACAGCAGTACCCCAACGCGCTGCACATGGCCGTCACTCGTCCCCAGACCCAGCCGGGCGTCGTCGAACGATGGCGAGAGGACTTGGCCGACGCCGTTGCGTACGCCCTCACCCACAAGGATGAACCGCCCAAGTCGGGGGCAATCTACGGCGGCGTCGCGGGCGGCCCCAGCGAAGAGTCCGACGCCATCATCAAGTTCTTCATGGCCGACATGATGGACAAGCAGTCCTCGATCCCTTCATAATGAGCGCCGAGGCCGACCTGTGTCTCAGCATTGACCTCGGTACCGGTGGACCGAAGGTAGGTCTCGTCACGCTCGACGGTGAAGTCCTCGTTAGTGAGGTCCATCACGTGGCGACCCACTACGGCGACGACGGGGGAGCGACCCAAGACGCGGGCGAGTGGTGGACGCTCATCGTGGAGGCGACGAAGCGACTGCTCACGACTCCAGACATTTCAGCCAGTCGGGTGAGAGCCGTCGCGGTCACCGGTCAGTACGCGTCGACGGTGCCGGTGGACGCGAACGGTCTCCCGACGGGACCTTGTCTTATGTGGCTCGACACCCGAGGTGGTCGCTACTCGCGCGAAGCCGTTGGCGGGAGGTTCCAGGGCTACAACGCGCGAAAGGTACTCCACTTCGTTCGAAAGACCGGCGGCGCTCCTTCGACGGCGGGTGCCGACCCGATCGGTCAGATGTTGTATCTGATGCATGACGAGCCCGACGTCGTGGCGAAAACTCGCTGGTTCATGGAGCCGGTCGACTATCTGACCATGCGCTTCACGGGCGTGGCGTCGGCGACACACGCTTCTCGACTCGCGATGTGGATGACGGACAGTCGGAACCTCTCCAACTACGACTACGACCAACAACTCCTCAAGACGGTCGGCCTCGACGTCAAATTTCTACCGCCGCTGGTGCCCTTCGGCTCGATCGTGGGCACGGTGACGTCGAGCGTCACCGCGGCGTTGGGGCTGGCGCACGACACCGTCGTCGTCACCGGGATTCCCGACCTTCACGCGGCCGCCATCGGGTCAGGTGGGACCAACCTCTACGACACGCACCTCGCGCTCTCCACGACGTCGTGGATCAGTTGTCCGGTGCCGAAGAAGAAAACCGACATCAATCACTCGATCGCGTCGGTTCCCGGACTATCGAATGATTCCTACGTCATCATCGACAACCAAGAGACGGGCGCCAAGGCGCTCGAATGGTTCCAAGGTGTCCTCGCGGGGACGGGCACCATCATGACTTTCGAGCAGATGACGACCCTTGCCGCCACGTCACCTGCAGGAGCGAATGGTGTCATCTTCACTCCCTGGTTAACGGGAGAACGATCGCCCGTCGATAACAAGCACCTCCGCGCAGGATTTACCAATCTCTCAGTGATGACTTCAAGCGCTGATCTCATTCGTGCCGTCATGGAAGGGGTTGCCGCAAACAGCGCGTGGTTACTCAAGTACGTAGAGAAGTTCGCGGGCCGACCACTTTCACCGATTCGGCTCTTGGGCGGCGGCGCCCAGTCAGAGCTCTGGTGTCAGATTTACGCCGACACCTTGGGCCGCGAGATCGAGCAGGTCCCGCAGCCCTTGCTTGGCCAGATGCGTGGCGCCGCACTGCTCGCTTCCGTCGCACTCAAGAATCGTCGATTGGATGACGTCACTTCAAAAGAACTCGGAGTGGCCTTCTATCCCTCTTCGAGTGTCGCGGACTTGTACCGCGAGAGGGCAGATCAACTACCGAGTCTTTACTCCCGCGACAAGAAGTGGTCCCGTCGCCATCCCACTAAAGGCCACTAGACGCGGGTCGCTTCCGAAAGACGCCTTGGACAGCCTCTCTAGAATTTCGCCCACGATCACGGCGACGGATCACCGGCGATCCGCGTACGCGGCGTCCGGTGAGACCTTGAAGGGTGTCTCTTTCGGGATCGGCGACGGGAATTCTTCTGCGAGCGATAGGGCATCGGCTCGAAGCCTATAAAGTCCGCCACATGGAAACTACCGCCGTTGTCGCTACCGCTTACGGAGGACCGGAAGTCCTCTCGATCATCGAATCGAGTGTCGACGAACCCGAACCGGGTCAGGTGTTGGTCGACGTTCGCGCCGCGGGCACGAATCCGGTTGACTACAAGCTCTACAGCGGAACGTACGGAGATGATCCGTCCAAACTTCCGCTGCGCCTCGGCCTCGAGGCGGCGGGCGTCGTCCGTAGTGTCGGGGGAGAGGTCGAGGGCCCGAGCGGTCCAATCCGGCCCGGCGACGAAGTCATTGTGTTCCACGCGTCGGGGGCCTACGCCAGCGCGATTCTCGCGTCAGCGATGGAGGTGCTCGCGAAGCCCTCAACGCTGAACTTCGAGGAGGCGAGTGGCCTCATGCTGACGGGAACGACCGCGGTCCACGCGCTTCGGGCAACGGGCGTGTCGGCCGGAGACACGGTCGTCGTGCACGGCGCCGCCGGTGGCGTGGGGCTCATGGCGGTGCAGCTCGCCGTCGCGGACGGAGCCCGAGTCATCGGCACGGCCGCGTCGGCACAGCACGACCTGCTGCGCAGCTTTGGCGCCGAACCTGTCCTCTACGGTGAGGGACTGCTCGAGCGGATCCGCGCCCTCGCGCCCGACGGTGTGGACGCCGCCATCGATCTGATCGGCACCGACGAAGCCGGCGACGTTTCGGTGGCGCTCGTCGCGGACCACAGTCGCGTCGTCACCATCGTCGCCTTCGGACGGGCCACCCAACTGGGCATCCAGGCGATTGGCGGCGGTCCCGGCGCCGATCCGGGCACGGAGATACGAGCGGCGGCGCGCCTGGAACTAGCTCGCCGAGCTGAAGCCGGCGCGCTTCGCGTGATCGTGGCGGCCAGCTTCCCACTGGCGGAAGCGGCTGAGGCCCACCGTGAACTTGCGAGGGGACACACCCACGGCAAGATCGTCCTGGTCCCCTGACCCTTCGTGTCCCGTGACACGGACTATTCAAGCGAGGCGATCCACGACGAGTTCGGAGAAGACCGTTGAGCGAGTCGCGCTTGGTGTTCTCGACGTCGGGAGCATTGTTGAGGAACTTGACGCTGGTCTCCTCGAAAGTGCCCGGTACGTTCGTTGAGCGAGTTCGCCACGAAGTTAGCGAGCGTCGTCGAACTTTTCGCCAACGACGCCTCCGAGGTGGATAAGGCGGAGTCCATCCCCGTCGATCACCTGGACGCACTCGCCGACGTCGGGCTGTACGGCGCGTTCGCTCCGCTCGACGAGGGCGGGCTTGGTCTTAGCTTCGTTGAGATGTGTGGCACCGTGGAAGAACTCGCTTCTGCGTGCATGGCGTCAACCTTCGTATGGATCCAACACTTCCGGATACTCGCGGCGGTGCTCGACCCCGAAGCGCCGCCGTCACTGCGCGCCCAGTTATCGAGCGTCGTGAGAGGGGAGATCAGGGGAGGCGTCGCTCTCGGCGGACTTCTACCGGGTCCCGCCAGATTGAGAGCAACGCCGAGCGCGAACGGGTGGTCGCTCAGTGGCGACGCGCCCTGGGTCAGTGGATGGGGACTCATCGACACGCTCTTTGTCGCTGCGCGTGGGCCCGACGACACCGTCGTCAACCTGCTCGTTCCCGCGCAGGACCAACCCGATTTAGTCGTCTCTCGTTGCCGACTTTCGGCTCTGAACGCCAGTGTCACCGTCAGTTTGGCTCTTGAATCACTGTTCGTAGAAGACGACCACATGATTGGCCAGGTTCCCTTCGACCCGACACGCGAACGTCCCGAAGGGCTCCGCGTCAACGGATCTTTGGCACTCGGTTTGTCACGTCGGTGCTGCGATCGGCTCGGACCCACGGCGTTGGATGACGAGCTTCTTAGTTGTCGCGACGAATTGGACGCCGCCGACGCCGAGGCGATGCCTCGCGCTCGGGCCCGCGCCCGCGAACTCGCGGTAAGAGCCGCGCACGCACTCTCGGTCCAGAGGGGAAGTTCGTCGGTGTTAGATGGTGACGTCGCCGAGCGCTCAACGCGAGAGGCTGCGCTACTGCTCACCTTCGGAAGTCGACCGGCGATCCGCCACGCGCTGCTGGAGCGCTTCGGGGCCGTGCGACGGACGTAGTCTCGCGCGTCGCATCAAACGACCAATCGACCGAGGCATGGAGAATTTTCCCTTCGTCGTTTCGACGAGTCGCGCCACGGCGGGGTGGTCGAGTTCGTCAGCCCCAGACTTCGTGGGCCGTTTCGACCACGAGGCGCAGTTTGGCGACCTCGTCGTCGAAACTGAGACTGTTGCCTTCCACCGTCGAAGAAAACCCGCACTGAGGCGAAAGGCAAAGTTGATCGAGCGGCACGTACTGACTGGCTTCTTCGATACGTCGCTTGAGCTGGTCCTTCGACTCGAGGAGACCGCGCTTGGTGGTGACGAGCCCGAGAACGACCATCTTTCCCTTGGGCACGAAGCGCAGTGGCTCGAAGCCACCAGAACGGTCGTCATCGTATTCGAGGAAGAACCCGTCGACGTCCAGCTCACCGAAGAGGGCCTCGGCCACGAAGTCGTAGCCGCCCTCGGCCGCCCAGTAGGACTGGAAGTTGCCTCGGCACGAGTGCGTGGTCACCGTCATGCCCTCTGGTCGTGACGCCAGCGCGGCGTTCAGTTGCTTGATGTAGCGCAGGTGTTGATGTTCGGCGTCGTCACCGCGCGCGGCGATCATCTGGCGTTGCGCCGGGTCGTTGAGATAGGCGAGTGACGTGTCGTCGAGTTGGAGATACGTGCAACCCAACGCCCCTAGACGACGGATCTCCTCCGCGTAGGCGGCACTCAGGTCGCTCCAGAACTCTTCCACGTCGGGGTAGACCGCGGGGTCGATGGCGGCCGCGCCTCCGCGGTAGTGCACCATGCTCGGCGAAGGGATGGTGAGTTTGGGAACCGTCGTCGTCGCCGTCGATTTTAGAAACGTGAAGGCGTCGGCAAAGATCGTCTCGTCGACGTGGACGCGGTCGTTCACCCTCAACGCCGCCGACGTAAACGACGTCGTGCCTTCTTTATCCTTAAAGGCCACTTGCAGCTGCTCGTCGGTACTGGTGATCCCTCCGAGTTGGTAGATGAAGTCCATGTGCCACGAGGTACGGCGAAACTCGCCGTCGGTGGCGGCTTGTAATCCGAGTTCTTCCTGGAGGGCGACGACGTCGTGAATGGCGCGGTCTTCAGTCTCTCTCAGGGCGTCGGCACTGATTTGACCGTCGGCGAAAGCGCGCCGCGCCTTGAGCAACTCCGGCGGGCGAAGAAGACTGCCGACGTGGTCGGCGCGAAACGGTGGAGTAAGTCGCTGGCTCACGACCACGACAGTACACTTTCTCGCGTCGCGCGAACGTTGAGCGTCGAATCTGCCCGATCGATTAATCGAGACGATTTCGGTTACCACGATTCGTTTCGGGCCCCGAGATCGTCATAAATTTCAGCCTCAGTGGCTCAGTGGCTCAGTGGCTCAGTGGCTCAGTGGCTCAGTGGCTCAGTGATCAGTTCCGAGTACAAGGCCCTGAACGCTAGGCGCGTTGCGCTGCGACGAAGACGTTCACCTGGTTGAATGGGCGGCCCCGGGGGCGGAACGAATCCGGAGGAACTGTTCGCCGTGGGGTACGCGGCGTGTTTCGAGAGTGCCATTGGTGGTGTCGCCCGTCGTCGCCAACTCGAGGCTGGTGAAGTCTCGATCGACTCATCGGTGAGCCTATTCCCGACCGGCGACGCCGTTTACAAGTTCGCCGTCACCCTCGACGCATCGTTACCGTCGGTCAGCGATCGAGGGACCGCGACCGAACTCGTCCGAGCGGCCCATCTCGTCTGTCCGTACTCCAACGCCACACGAGGCAACATCGACGTCAACCTCCGGCTGGATGGCGAACCAATCTGACGCCTCCGCGCCTACAGAACTCCGCGGCACAAAGTAGGTAAATAACTGCAGTTTCGTACGTTGCGCGGGAGGTCTAGTTGTTACACGACGCGCAGGTGGGTAATCGACGCGTAGCGCACATCGGTGATGTCGAGATCGTCCGGGAAGTCGCTGCGACTCGCTTCGGACAACAGATAGTCATCCAATTGGGCGCTGGTGAGCGGTCGAGACACAAAGTGACCCTGGATAATGTCGACGCCCACGTCGCGCAGCGATTCGTAGTTCCGGGCGTTCTCAATCCCCTCGGCGATGACTACCAGACTGAGGGCCCGGGACATTTCAATCATGGAGCGGATCAGCGAGATGGCCCGGGGGTCGGAGTCGAGGGCCAGTATGAATGACTTGTCAATCTTCAGTTCATCCACCGGAAGTTCGAGAAGTTGTGACATGGAAGAGTACCCGACGCCGAAGTCGTCAATGGAGATCTTGAACCCTGCCAACCTCAGTCTCTCGAGGCTCATCTTCGCGTGAACCGGGTCTTGACTCAGGCACGACTCGGTGACCTCCAGCGTGATCCGATCGGCCGCGATGTTGTGCCACTGGAGCATGCGGTCGATGGAGAGGGCTAACTGCTGATCCATCAGGTCCCAGCGTGAGATGTTCACACTCATTTGCAGTGAGTGGCCGTTGCGGTCCAGGCGGGCGAGTTCGGCGATGGCCAGGTCCAGCACAGTGCGCGTCAGGGGCACGATCAGGCCCGTCCGTTCGGCGAGGGGAATGATTTCGTCGGGTTGGAGAAGACCCAACGTTGGGTGTTGCCAGCGCACGAGTGCTTCCACGCCGTGCACCGTATTGGTGCGCAGGTCGCGAGTTGGTTGGAAGTGCAGTGTGAGGCGACGTCGTTCGATCGCGGTTCGCAACTCGTTCGTCAACGAGAGGCGTTCGCGGCTGTTGACGTCAATGTCGTCGCGATAGACACACACGCCGAGATGGTTGCGCTTGGCTTCGTACATTGCCACGTCGGCACTGCGAAGCAACTCGGCGTGGGTTGAACCGTGTTGGGGCCAGATGGCGACGCCCACGCTCGCGTTCACGTGAACATTCGTGCCGTCGAGCGACACGGGCTTGGAGAGCGTCCGAGCGAGCTCCTTGGCCGAGGCGGTCGGGTCCAGCTCGGCGTCGATGACGAAGGTGTAGGCGAACTCGTCGCCACCGAGGCGCGCGACCGAGCCTCGCTCGGCAATCCGACGGGCGAAGCGTTGGCCCACGATCTTCAAAAGTTCATCGCCGTAGGCGTGTCCGATGGAGTCGTTCACTTCCTTGAATCCGTCGAGGTCCAGCAAGACGATGCCGAGCTGCTGGGTAGGTTTGAGCGAGGCGAGTTTTGACGCACCATCTTCCAGGAAAGCTCGGCGATTGGATAGTCCGGTGACGTGATCGGTCCGTGCCTCGACAAAGTTGGACTTGCCCAGATGGCGTACTTCACCCTGGGTCATGACCAGGCGAATGATCACGAGCATCAAAGAGCCGAGCGCCATGAATTTCGTGGCCTCCGAAATGGATCGGACAATAGAGATCGCGAGAATTGCAACCGACAGCGTCCCAAAGATGGTCGGAATGAGGTTGAGGCCGCGCGGCGGCACCAAGAAGCCCCGCGGCTCGCTTCGTCGATCGACTCGCGGCCAGGCGGCCAAGGCCACGCAACACAGTCCAACGGGACGAGAGGCACTGACCAGTGCCCCGAAGGCCGGTGAGGCAAAAACGGTTTGGTTCAGTTGAATGACGTCGCTGACGGCAAAGGCGGTCAGACCAACGATGAGAAAAGAGGTGGTCGTGTCGGAGCGGAAGTGCTTGGGAACGAGAGCGGCGAGGAGGAGGACCAGTAGGGCCATCACGAGAATTGGGTTGAAGATGCTCAGTTCTGCGACGAGCGGCCGACCTCTAATCTCGATGTCCTGCTTGAACCAGTACATGGACGCCAACGACGCCAGGGTCAGACTGGCAATGATCCCGTCGAGGCGCAAACTGTTGGCGCGGGGTCCGAAGGACTGCTGTATCACGACGACGACGGCGGCAGCGACGGCGAAGTAGGAGAGGAGAAAGACGACGTCGCGAAGGGTTGGCGACACGAATCGAGCCACGTTCATGAGAGGGGACGAACTCAGGAGGCTGGCGAGATTGAAGAGCAGGACGCCCAGCCCCAGCATGAACCAGGCACTTCGAAGCTCCGAGCGTTTGTGTACCCGAGCGAAGATGGGAGCGACGGGCGACACGGTCGCAATCCGCCCGAGCCAACTTATGAGCGCGGATGAAGATCCCGATGAGGAGTGAAGAGTGGTCATCAGCGACACCGCGTACGCCGTGACCAAAATGATCGACACGAGTTGAGAGTAGAACTGGACTCTATTCGACGAAGCAGCGCGAACGAAGTCTCGAAAGCGTGTCGAAGTAGCCACGTGCTGGGGCTCCAACCTGGTCACTTTGGTGATCCCGTGACGTGAGGATACGCGTACGCGTCGAGTGGCGTGAGTCCAGACCACCAAGATGTCACATCTTGGTCTCGGCCCGCTTGGTGATGGCGACGTTCTGAAGCCATGATCCCTCTACTCCTGCCCTTCGGGAAAAGAATCCGAATGGATGGACTCGGTGCCGTGCACTTGTACAAAGGCTTCGAACTTGATGACAAGGCGCCTCCCCTTCGTAGTGTTCAAAAGTCAATGGACAGCCAACGGATAGTCAACGGACAATCCTCATTCAGTCACATCAAATTGATGGCAACGAAATCACAATGTCAGCGCAAATACGGGAAGTGGCCCAGTTTCCAACTCGATCGACTGGTGACCATCTCCCAAATAAAAGTTTTCCGATTATCCGTGGAAGTGGTGCTTCGATTGAAGGCCACTATTGATCATGTCCGACCAGGTTTTCATCAGTCCGATCAATATTCTTGGTCCAACGCTTTTGGTCACGGCAGTTGTTCGGCGGTCTCGATGCGACGTGACCGAACGCGGACGTACCATCTCGTCACGAGCGAGAGGATTCGAAGCGCAGCGACTGGCCGCCGAAGGCTGCTCGTGCGCTCACGCCTCGAAGATTTCGTCCAAACTCTACTGGTAGACCAAGAATCGGACGAGCGATCAGTTCAGATTGTCGAATGATTCAAGGTGGTCACTGTCCCGAGTGTGATAACTGCAGGCACAGATTGCAGTCCACTGCGCTTTGAACCGGGAGGCCGGTGCACCGGAGGCCGCAAAGTGTTGAGGTCCGTTTGACGGCAGCAACAAAGTGCGTTCGCCCGGAAGGATTGCCACCGATGGCCAGTGTCTTTCCGCGGTTTTCCACGTCACTATCTTTAGGCGCTAAGAGTTCACGCCGGTGTCATCTCATCAGGGGGAATCGCGTAGCGGGTCCCGTCAGGCCGTGAGCGTGCACCTCGGTTGACTTCATTGCACAGGACGAGAGGGAAAGGGCGCGCTTCCAATTGCGTCCCTCGAGACTTGGCGATCTGGTGCCAGAACGCGTACGTAAGCGCGGGCAGTATTTCGAAATGAAGTGTGTCGTAAAGCGTCACTAACCACGTACAACTTCACTCTCATCACGTGAATTCTTCGTCGAGATGAGGGAATTCGAATCGTACTCCGCTTGCGTGCCACCAACTCTTCGAAAGCTTCCTGGTGTACGCAGCCGTCACGTTTTGCCTGCGAAGACTGCCGTTGTCGATTCGCTATTTCAGCCATCGTGATATCGTCGGCGCGTCCCAGTTAGAGTCAAAGACTCCCGACCGGGAAAAGTTGGAGCGACCGGAATTTGCGGCACTAGCCAATTCAGTGGCATGCTCGTGCCCGGAGTGGTTTCTTCGGGGGAGGCCGCTCCGATCGTCGCCGGATGTCCGGAAGAAGACGATTCTCTACGACATGATCACCGGTTACCGTCATCCACATCGAGGGGCTCCAGCAGCGACATGAAAACGGGTGGGGACGCATTCGGGCGCGCGCTCTTGGACTGGGCACGAGGTGGCACGATCCCCGAGACGGTCGAACGTAACGATGGATTCACCGATACCGGTGCCGGCCGTGAGGTGTACCTGTCCACATTCAAAGAATGGCCACCAGCCGAGCGCCAGTCGATTCGCTACATGCGTGGTCGCGTCCTCGACGTGGGTTGTGGCGCCGGCCGAGTTTCGTTGCATCTCCAACAGCGTGGCTTCGACGTTGTCGGTCTCGACTCGTCACCTCTCGCGGTCCGAGCGGCGAGGATCGTCGGAGTGAAAGAAGTATGGTGCATGTCGATCGACACCCTGATGAGCCGGATTGGATCGTTCGACACGATCGTATTGTTCGGAAACAACTTCGGACTGTTCGGGACACCAAAGCACGCCCGTGAGCTTCTGTCCGCATGGGCGAAAAAAGCGAGTCCGGGCGTACGAATCTTTGCCGAGAGCACGAACGCGTTCTGCGGGGGCGCCCCCGCGTTCGATCGGGCCTACTACCGTCGCAACGTTGAGCTCGGTAATTCCCCGGGTCAGTCACGATTGCGATATCGCTACGGCGACCTAGTGAGCCCTTGGTTTCCTTGGCTCTTTGTCTCTCGAAGTGAGATGCGAGTCATACTTCGCGGGACTGGTTGGCACCAAGCCCGCGTGCTGGGATCGCGACCGAGTGAGCCGTACGTCGCCATTTTGGAGAGGGATTGACGCGGCGGCGGTGCCCGCGTAACTCGGCCACCTCCAAGTTCGACTCTGCGCTACTCAGTCTTTGAAGTCGACTGTCGCTTTACTTCATTTCACCACTGGCAATACGTCTGACGCGATGAGGCCGACGTGTTCAAGGTCATTCATATCCAAAATCTGTAGATAGATCCGAGTGATACCCAGTTCGCCATAAACGTGAATCTTCTCCACTATCTGTGTTGGCAAACCGGCGAGCCCATTGGTTGATAGTTCGTCCACGTCTCGCCCGATGTTGGACGCGCGCCGCTCTACGTCGGCGCTGTTCTGACCGCAACAGACGACCAGGGCGGCGGAACGGATTATGGACTCGGGGTCACGGTCAATCACGTCGCAAGCGTCGCTGACGAGTTCGAACTGTGATTTGCAGACGTCGTACGAGTCGAAGGGAACGTTGAACTCATCGGCGAATCTGGCGGCGAGGCGCGGCGTCAGTTTGCGGCCGTGACCCCCGACGATGATCGGCGGCCGCGGTGACTGAACGGGCTTGGGAAGCGCCGGGCACTTCGACAGCGAATAGTGCTTCCCGGAAAAGTCAAACGTGGCGCCAACCTCCGTCGCCCACAAGCCCGTAATGATCGACAGCTGCTCCTCTAGTTTCTCGAAGCGCTGATCGATAGGGGGAAAGGGAATTCCGTAGGCGGCGTGCTCCTCCTCGTACCAACCCGCTCCCAGTCCGAGTTCGACACGCCCACTACTCATCGCGTCAACTTGCGCGACGGTGATCGCGAGCGCTCCCGGGTACCGGAAGGTTGCGGCCGTCAGAAGAGTGCCGAGGCGAATTCGATTCGTGTCACGGGCGAGTGCGGCGAGCGTGATCCACGCGTCGGTTGGTCCAGGCAGTCCGGTGACCGCGCCCATCTTGAGGTAGTGATCGGAGCGAAAGAAGGCGCCGAATCCACCTTCCTCTGCTGCCAGCGCCAGCGCGAGAATTTGGTCGTAGGTCGCTCCCTGTTGGGGCTCAGTGAATATTCGTAGTTCCATAAATCAGTTTTCCCGTTCACTAACGGCGTCGTCAGTTCGCGAGACGCCTTCTAGCTGTGCAGCTCATGGTGAATCAATGAATGCGCGTTTCCCTTTTGTATCACAGTTAGCCCATCACGATCTGACAGTTTCCTACTTCACGAGTCTTTCAAAGTTCGTTGAAACGCCGTTGTGCGGTCGCCGGCCATCCGCTCGGTTCCGAGGAAGTTCTTCGTCGATAGTTACGTGATTCTCGAATCAGGTGCCGCGTGCCTGAGCCCGGCTCGCCGGAGACTTTCGCGCTGTCGGCACCGTTCAAGCCCTTGTGGCTTTGGCGCCAATCACGAGCCGCTCCCGATCGAACATCCGTGAGACGATTCGTAGTGCCAGTACGTCGATCACCAGCAGCCCGGCCGCGAACTCAATCGCGACCGGGAAGGTCGGATGGATCACACCAACCGCCAACAACAGAACGACGCCAATAATTGGAAAGCTCGCGAGCATCCCCAACTGCTGGGCGACGCGGACTTCGCTGGCCCTGACGGAGACCGCCATTCCGACCACGACGGACCAGCCAGCCACCAGCGGAGCGAACAGGAACAGCGCGAGAAGTGTGGGACCGTCGTGGAACACGGCGGAGGCGACGGCGGGGTGGGCGAAAAGCGCAACGGCGCCGAGGAAGAGTCCGTACACCAGGTACGAGAGGGCCACCGAGGGGATCATGACCGCCGCCGCCTTGCCGAGGATGAACTCTTGTTCGCGAAGTGGCGTGGTGAGCAACGGCTCGAGCGTTCCCTGCTCACGTTCGCCGACCACGGTGAACGCGGCGAGCGTGCTCGGCATGACGACCGCAATCAAGAGCATGTAGAGGAGAGGAAGAACGACGTAGTTATCCAGAGCCGATCCCGAATCCAACGGCGTGACGAGAAAGATCGAAACGACGGGTTCGACGAGGAAGAGGAGCGGCAGCAGAACCATCGACACGACAATGGAACGTTTGCGCCGGTAGTCCAACAGCTCCTTGCGGACGACGGCGCGGACCCGAGTGGCGTCGAGGCCCATCATGGTTGGCGGGCCTCGACGTCTTCGGCGATCAGCTCGACGTAGACGTCTTCGAGCGAATGCCGCGCTTCGCCAATGGAGAGAACATCAACGCCGGCGCCCACGAGGCTGCGGGTCACTTCTGGTGCGGCGACCTTGGGATCTGACACCGTGAGCACGTACGAGCCCGGACCATCAGAGCGCCAGTCTTCGACAGTGGGAACGCGGGCGAAGAACTGGTCCGGGTCGCTGATTGGCGCGAGGACCTTAACGACGAGTGACCTCTTGAAGAGTTGCTCTCGTAGTTCCGCGGTCCGACCGACGGTGCGCAGTGTGGTGTTCAAAATGGCGACTCGGTCGCAGAGTTTTTCCGCCTCGTCGAGCCGGTGTGTCGTGAGAAAGATGGTGACTCCCTTCTGGCGGAGGCCAATGATCAAGTTGTGCACCTCGAGCGAGGCGACGGGATCGAGGCCCGACGTCGGTTCGTCAAGGAACATGATCGCGGGGTCGCTGAGGAGCGTTCGCGCCAGTCCCACGCGCTGGCGCAGACCCTTCGACAGACTTCCACAGAGGTCCGACGCTCGGTCGCCGAGGTTGACGGCCTCGAGGGCGTCTTTGATTCGAGTCTCAGCGTGGTGCAGACCGTAGAGACCAGCGAAGTACTCCAGATTCTCGGTCACGCTCAAACGAAGATAGAGCCCGGGCGACTCGGGCATGATGGCAATGCGCTGGCGGATCTCCACCCCATTCTCGGCGCTGAGCGGGATTCCTGCCACCGTGGCCGAGCCCGACGTTGGCGCGATCAACGTTCCAAGCGTGCGGACCGTGGTGGTCTTGCCCGCACCATTGGGGCCCAGGAACCCGAAGACCTCGCCGTAGCCGACGTCGAAAGAGACGTCCGAGAAGGCGGTCCGATCGCCGAAACGTTTGGTCAAGTTGCTGACGACGAGCGCGGATTGAGCCTTCGTGGCCGGGCGCGCCGGGACATCGACGATTGTTTCCGCGCGAACACTTGCGGACGGTGCGTCTAAACCTGACTGGATCTGACTGGCCTCCACTTCAGGTCGGGGCATGCTCCTATGAGCGGCGGTGCTCGTGACTCCGTCACTGGCCGAACTGGCGTCGTTGAGCTTGAGACCGATCCAGAGGTCGTGTTTAACCAGTGAGGCGAGCAGCCAGATGAGCCATCGCGTGAAAATGATGGGACTTCCTGATCGTGGGTGGCATGAGAAACCAACGACTTGTCCGGCGATCGCCTCGAACGACACTTCAGGACTGAGAAGGTATCGCGTCGATTCGACGCGTAAGGCGTGCGAACCCGGTTCGACGGGAATCTCGACCGTCCGTTCGTTAGAGATCGAACCCACGGCGTTCCCGTCAATCTCGACCTTCCATATTCGAGCGCGATCTGAATGGCTTGATACCATGCCCGTTCGCGAGAGTCTCAAGGTTGCCGTTGCGGCCATATCGTTGAGCCTTACACAGCCGATGTCGGTGAGCGCTGACTCGCCCTGGCTTGCTATGCCGAAAGTAGACACTGTCAAGAACGGGGAGTCTGAATCTCACTGGCTTCTACAGAGACAAAACTCTCTTTATGAAATTTGGCCCTCGTCGATTTTCGGCGAGTCGATTGGCAAACTTCGCCCCCGCGTTCTATCGCACAGCGCCTACAGGTTTGCTTACAAGTCGCAACCAGTAGTGGTTCAGATCACCGCGCTGTTGCTCCGACGTGGCAGCACCCAACCGGGGCGTGGGAAGTGACACGTATAACCATTCGGGTAGTGCTCGAGATAGTCCTGGTGTTCGGGCTCGGCCTCCCAGAACGGACCAGCCGGCTCGACCTCGGTGACGACCTTGCCGGGCCAAAGTCCCGAGGCCGCAACGTCGGCGATGGTGTCTTCGGCGACTCGGCGTTGCTCGTCGTCGAGGAAGAAGATCGCCGAACGGTAGCTGGCTCCGCGGTCGTTGCCTTGGCGATTCATCGTCGTGGGATCGTGGATCTGGAAGAAGAACTCGAGGATCTCACGGTACGAGGTCTGCTCGGGATCGAAGGTGATCTCAATTGCCTCGGCGTGGGTACCGTGATGGCGGTAGGTCGCGTTCGCCACGTCGCCCCCGGAGTAACCAACTCGCGTCGAAACGACGCCCGGGCGCTTGCGAATGAGATCCTGCATTCCCCAGAAGCATCCTCCAGCCAGGATCGCCTTTTCAGTAGTACCACTCATCGTGCCGTTCCTTTCTCCGTCGACGTTTCATCGAACAATTTTATGTACTCGTCGTAACCCTCGGACTCGAGATCCTCGAACGGAACGAACCGTAGCGCGGCGGAGTTGATGCAGTACCGCAGGCCACCCTCGTCGACGGGACCGTCGTTAAAGAGGTGGCCGAGGTGACTGTCCCCGTGGGTGGAGCGAACCTCGGTCCGAATCATCCCGTGGCTTCGATCGCTGTTCTCTACGACGTTTTCGGGCACCAGCGGCGCCGTGAAGCTCGGCCAGCCACATCCGCTGTCGTACTTCTTGGTGGAGGCGAACAGGGGCTCGCCCGACACCACGTCGACGTAGAGACCCGCCTCCTTCTTATCCCAGAGCTCGTTGTCGAAGGCTGGTTCGGTCGCACTTTCTTGGGTTACGTCGTACTGGCGCGGAGTGAGTTGAGCTATCGCCTCCGGGTTCTTTTGGTATTGGTCGGTCACTACGGCCTCTTTCGTCTTTGGTTCGGTGCTCGCTGCATCGTGCAACGCGAAATTCGTCGACATCACGCCATTTCATGGTGGGACGTCTCCTCGTAATCGTCGATCACTACTCCTTCTCGGCGACGAATCAGTGTCTTCGTCGAACGGCTTCGTTCCTGCTATTTCATAGTATGAGAAGTCTTCGATTGCGTTACAAAGCCTGTCGTCATCCGTTCTCCAAGCTCGGTCGATGAAGGGCGCTCGAGAACGCGCCGGTAGTTGCTCGCCCCAAACCGAGTTCTCGAGATCCGTAACTTTCAGTGCTTTTCTCGACGGTGGTTGTCGCGTGCGGCCAGCGTGGCTAGAACTCGAGCGCGACAACTCTGTTACGCAATGCCTCGCTAGGTAGTTTCTCTTTCCAGATCTTTTGACTTCGGCACGTAGGTGATGCGCAAGGTCTTCTGCCTGAACACAGTGCTTTTGAACATTCATCGGTACGGCGCCTCCCGCTTTGGCTCCGGCGACGATGACCGCAGCGACTTGTTGGACGAAATCTTCGGTCAAGGGGAGGCGCCCTTGTAGCAACCGGTGATACGCCGGGCCGTAGAGCATGTCCATAAGTACGTCGATGTCGGAATCTCTCGGTATTTCATCACGAGCAATTGCCCGCTCGATCATCGAGCGATGCTGGTTTCGCGCCGTCTTCACGACGCGCTCGCTCCACGCGATCGCGAGATCGGGATCGGACTGCGCTTCGGCGATTAGTGCGACGAGGTTCCGGCCCGTCGGGGTGCCCGGCAGTGGCGACTCCGCGCCAGGCTCTTCCGGTAGTCTCCCTATTGAGACCTCCCTTGAGATCGCGTTCGCGAAGAGCCACATCGGAAAGTTCAGGTGCGTGCAATGGCTACCAACTCAGACGACGAGGTACGAGTCGAAAAACCCAAGACGTCGGCGGCCGGTATCCCGGCCATCCGGCACGCCCTGCAGTACGCGGCGAGTGAAATGGGCGTGACGCGTGGAGTAAAAACGCTCCTCGCGTTGAACCAAACCAGCGGATTTGACTGCCCGGGTTGTGCGTGGCCCGACCCCAAAGCCGGTGACCGGAGCCACGCGGAGTTTTGTGACAACGGGGCTAAGGCCACGGCGTGGGAAGCGACGCGCAACCGCGTTGGTCGTGAGTTTTTCGCTGCCCACTCCGTGAGTGAGTTGCTGGAAGAGGACAGTCACTCCCTGGAGCATCACGGGCGGCTCACCGAGCCGATGTACCTCGCCCCCGGGATGGATCACTACGTTCCGATCACGTGGGACGAAGCCATTGAACTCACCGCCGATCGACTGCGGGCACTCCCGGATCCGAATCGCGCCGCCTTTTACACCAGCGGTCGTGCGAGCAATGAAGCGGCGTTCGTCTACCAGTTGCTGGCTCGACGCTTAGGGACGAACAATCTACCGGACTGTTCCAACATGTGCCACGAGTCGAGTGGCTCCGCTCTCAACGAGACGATCGGTGTCGGCAAGGGAACGGTCGACCTCGATGACATTACCGACCACGCCGAGCTGATCGTCATCGTGGGCCAGAATCCCGGCACCAATCATCCGCGCATGTTGACGGCTCTCGAACAGGCGAAGCAACGTGGCGCGCGCATCGTCTCGGCCAACCCGCTGCCCGAAGCTGGGCTCGTTCGATTCAAGAATCCCCAGAGCGTGCGTGGGCTGATCGGTGGCGGGACAAAACTTACGGACCGCTCCTTGCCCGTGCGCGTCAATGGGGACTTGGCGATGTTCGCGGGCGTTAACAAGGCGCTCTTGGCGCGCGAGGAGGCCGAGCCGGGCACGATCTTCGACCACGACTTCATCGAGACGTACTGCGACGGTTTCGACGAGGCGTGTAGGGCGTGGCGCAGTCTCCAATGGTCCGAGATCGAGTCCCAGAGCGGACTCACGCGCGAGGAGCTTGAGCACTTCGCCTCGGACGTGGTTGCGGCGAAGAGCGTCGTCGTCTGTTGGGCCATGGGGATAACCCAGCATCGCAACGCGGTGGCGACCATTCGCGAAATCGTGAACTTTCTCCTCCTACGGGGCAACATTGGTCGGCCCGGGGCGGGGCCGTCGCCGATCCGCGGACACAGCAATGTCCAAGGCGATCGCACGATGGGCATCTGGGAGAAGATGCCCGACGCGTTCCTCGACAAACTGCGAGACGAGTTCGGATTCGAACCGCCTCGCGACCACGGTTACGACACGGTCAACACCATCCGCGCCATGCGCGACGGCGCGATCGACGTATTTTTCGCGCTGGGTGGAAACTTCGTCGCCGCCACGCCCGACACCGCGGTCACAGAGGCGGCGATGAAGAACTGTGCGTTGACCGTCCTCGTCGCTACCAAACTAAACCGGTCGCACCTGTGTCACGGTCGAGAGGCGCTACTGCTGCCGTGCCTGGGTCGCACCGAACGCGACGTCCAGGCAGGGGGCAATCAGTTCGTGAGCGTCGAAGATTCGATGAGTATTGTCCACTCGAGCAAGGGACGGCTCGCTCCGGGATCGGAACTGCTCCGCAGCGAAGTCTCGATCGTGGCTGGTTTGGGCCGAGCGCTCTTTGGCGAGGACATTGGCTGGAGCGAAATGGCCAATGACTATCGAGTGATCCGTGGTCACATTGAACGAGTCGTCGACGGCTTCGAGAACTTCGAAGAACGGGTGCGTGAACCTGGAGGCTTCACCTTGCCTCGAGGTCCCCACGACTCGAGGACGTTTAAGACCGCCTCCGGAAAGGCTCGCTTCACGGTGAACGAACCGGACGCCATCAACGTTCCCGAGGGGCACCTGGTGCTCCAGACGCTTCGATCACACGACCAGTTCAACACGACGGTCTACGGGCTCGACGACCTATATCGCGGTATCAAGGGTGGCCGCAGGGTGGTCTTCGTGAACGCCGACGACCTCACCGCACGGGGCCTGCACGACGGCGACCTGGTTGATCTCGTCAGCGTCTGGTCCGACGGTGAGCGCTACGCCAAAGGGTTTCGCGCCGTGGCGTACGAGACACCGCGGGGCTGTGCCGCGACCTACTTTCCCGAAGCCAACGTGCTGGTGCCCCTTGATTCCACGGCACTGGCCAGCAACACCCCGACGTCGAAGTCCGTAATCATTCGAATTGAGCCGGCGACGTGAACTGAGAGAGAGTCGGTCCACGGACCACTCTCGAGGTCTAGTGAACGCGTTCCGTACCGGCGTACACGACCATCGACGGGTCGCGCAGGAATCCGATGAGGGTCATGCCTGACTCTTCGGCGAGGTCGACCGCGAGCGACGAAGGCGCTGACACCGCGCACAGAGCGGGGATACCCGCCATGACGGCCTTTTGGACCAACTCGAACGACGCTCGACCAGAGACCAGCAAGATCGTGGCGCGTAACGGCAGTCGCCCCTCGCGAAGTGCCCAACCAATGACCTTGTCCACCGCGTTGTGGCGACCAACGTCTTCGCGTAGGACGAGCAGCTCACCCGTTTTACCGTTGAACAGAGCGGCCGCGTGAAGCCCGCCGGTCTTCTCGAACACCTTTTGAGCGGCGCGCAGCCGATCGGGTAGCGCTACCAGCAATGATGGTGCGAGCCTTAAGGGATCATCGCGGACGTCGAAGGCTGATCGAGTCCTCACGGCGTCGATTGACGCCTTTCCGCAGAGTCCGCAAGAACTCGTCGTGAAGAACGCTCGAGCCACGCTGTCGTCGGGGGGAGCCACACCGCTGGCCAACGTGAGGTCGAGCACGTTGAATTCGTTTATCCCGTCGTCTCCTACTCCGCTGCAGTAACGCATGGCGACGAGATCCTCGGTTTTGGTGATGACGCCCTCACTCACGAGGAATCCCGCGGCCAGGTCGAAGTCGTCTCCCGGTGTTCTCATGGTGACCGCAAAGGAACGTCCACCCACTCGCAGTTCGAGTGGTTCTTCGCCGGCGAGCGTGTCACGATGACGTCGAGGGGGTTCGTCCACGGTCACGCGCGTGACGTATCGTTCTGGCGAAATCCGACTCACCTGATTCTCCTGTCCGATCGAGAACCGAGGTCCGATGACCCGTCAGTCACTTTCGAGACTTTGGCCGCGAGGCGGACTATGTTCCTCGCGGTCATTCGATCGGTCCCCGTTCATCTTGGCCCTGCCGACTCGCCAACGAACGGGCAATCTCGAGCGCGGCCACTGGACTAAGTCCAGCGGCGGCGGCGACCCAACACGTGAGCGGTGCGGCCGTTCGTTCCGACGAATGCGCGGCCACTCCCGCCAACGCGAGGATCGCCTCGCGCTCTTCGTCGCTGAGTGCCTCGCCCTTGGCCGCCGTCACGAACTCTTCAATCCAACGGAGGGCGTTGGTCATAGAAGTGCTCGCGCGCGTTGTCCGGTAGGACAACCTGTCAAGCGCTCATAGCCGTAGTCGACTTCGTCAATCGCGAAAACTTTGTGGGTCATGGGGTTTCACCGACCATTCAGCCGAAGGTTAGCAACATCGTCTGGACAAGTGAACCGGGCGCAACGCCCTCACGTCGTAGGGAGGATCATGACGTGACCAATCTAATTCTGATTCTCGGTGACGGCGATCTAAAACGTGAGCGCGAACAGATCGAACCGCCGATGGCCGTGGTTCCTTTACGCCATTTCGGGATACGACGATGTCGTAAGCGGCGTGGTCCTAAATAGCGCGGCACCGTAGTCTTTGGACCATGGACAGTCGAAGGATCTTCGCGCGTGACGCCTTTGTGGGCGCGGTCCTCACCGGTGGTTACGGTCGACGAATGGGGCGCGACAAAGCACTCCTTCCGGTGGAGGGGGTTCCCATGGCCACCCGGGTTGCTCGCGCCATGATCGAGGCTGGAGCAACGGAGGTGTTTGCCGTCGGTGGAGACGCCGAGGCTCTGAGCACGCTCGGGCTCCGGATCATTCCCGACCAGACGCCCCACGAAGGGCCGCTCGCCGGCGTCATCGCCGCCCTTCGAGCCGCCTGCGAGGAAGTCGTCGTCGTCACCGCGTGCGACATGCCGTGGATCTGCGAGAATCACGTGGCAGGAATAGTTGAGGCAATCGACAAATTCGACGTGGTCATGAGCGCCGCCGATGGTCAACTGCAGCCCCTGCACGCCGCGTGGACACGCGCTAGCCTGGAGAAACTTGAGGCAGCCTTTCATTTGGGCGAACGTTCGCCCCTCCGAGCAATTCTAAACCTCGACTATTCGGTTGTCGACTTGGGTGCTGGTTCGTGGTCAATCGATCTCGACACGGCGGGCGACGCCGCTTCGCTCACTGCGCCGCCGAATTGAGAGCGCATGAGATCAGAACGAAGAACCGGAGATCGTTGAGATCTCCGCGGCCCCTATGCCACTCGAGTCTCGATTACGTCTCACCGATCGCGTTCGAGATATCGTTCCGCTTCAAAGACACCGCCTGATTTCAAGACCGAAAGAAGTAAAGAAATCGGGGGCAGGCCAAGGTGACAACTAAAGCGACATCAGTCCCCACCGTTACTTTCTTTTGCTCGCTTTGAGCCTCCACGAGAACGTTCACCAGATGTTGGTCGTGAAGCGAATGGCCAATCACGGAAATGCTGTGAGCTTCATTATTGAGATTTTCGAATTGACTCCAACGCGACTGAGTCAGGTAGGGTAAGGGCAGTCATAACGTGGCGTGTGTAGGGACCGAAGACTCATTCGTGGCTTCGAAAATTCTGACGGGGAATTCCTGAAGTGGACCCAAGAGTGATACGTACTCAATCAAGTCAGCCCACGTACTCTCGAAAGAGGACGTGGCGGCAACATTTATTGCACTTCAAAATTGAGTGGACTTCAAGTTGTCTCCTTGCTGTGTCGCTCGTGTTGTGGGTGCTCATAGCGATGCAACTTGCGTATAAAACTAGAGCGGGGCTTCCACTTGACTTTGCAGTGTACCGAGACGCTGCCACCAATATGCTGCACGGCGGAGCCACCTACCGCGCGCACTTCACATCTATGCACCTCAACTTTACGTATCCACCCTTCGCGCTCTCATTATTTAGCGTTCTCACCATGCCGTCACCATTAGTTGTGCTGGCCATCTGGTGGTTGCTTAGTTGTGTGGCCCTGGTGGTCTTTGCAATGCTGGCGCTGAACTCACTCACTGAACTTCCCCGCCGTATTGTTATCCCCGCGTCGCTCGCCCTCAGCGGCGCCTCCTGTCTGGTGCTAGAACCGATTCGAAGCAGCATGGATTTTGGACAAATCAACTTCTTTTTGATGCTCGCCATTCTGGTGGATGTTCTCAGCGTGCGGTCATCTTCACGGGGGGTGCTGACGGGCCTCGCGGCGGCGGTCAAACTCACGCCGCTGATTTACATCACCTATTTCGCGGTCATTCGAAGTCGTGCTTCCATGCTGAGGGCCTTGGGTACTTTCGTCGCAGCGGCAGTCGTCGAGTGGCTCGTCCTTCCATCGGACTCGGTGCTGTTCTGGTTCCATCAAGCCTTTAGTCCAGGTCATAAGGGCGGAGCGATGGGCACCGCCAACCAGTCGTGG